>Ga0209318_1000504_pt1 | contig 37620 bp, 69 predicted proteins | sample RifGroE1_FD_183999 | JGI IMG/M metagenome (GOLD analysis project Ga0209318, IMG submission 183999) | Groundwater microbial communities from Rifle, Colorado, USA - Groundwater E1 (SPAdes) (version 2) | ecosystem: Environmental > Aquatic > Deep subsurface > Groundwater | place: Rifle, Colorado... | reverse complement strand
GTAGGAAGATATGCTTGGTGGGCGGTAGCTGAAGAACTTTCTTACAAGAAAGTTATGCTTAATGAATCTCTAATTGATGAGGTTAAGCAGGAGTTACTAGAGGAAAGTGGTATCATAAATTTAGGTGACAGGCGCTTAAAAAAGGCAGTATCTGGTTATGTAAGGGCTAGCAACCAGCATGACTTTTTACTTCTTGTTAAAGAAGCGTTTGAGCATAGACGAGACACCCTGATTATACTTATGAATAGTCAGTCGCATGAGAGTGTCTTGCATCATTATAACTCCATAATATCCAATTATTTAATGGCACTCGGGGCGTAACGCCCCTTTAGCCAAGTAAGAAAGTGAGGATGAATGGAATGGCATTAGACATTGCAAAACTGGCGAAAAGGCTGGAAGAACTCAATACTAAGAGCAGTGGTGGAGGGGCTAATTTTATCGACATAAAAGATGGTAGAAATGTAGTTCGTATCCTGCCACCCGCTGAAGGTAAAGAGGACTTTGCCCAGGAAGTATTTGTGCACTATGGGGTAGGTAAAACAGAGACTAACAAAAAAGGTACTATGGTAGTATGCCCGACTACGTGGGGAGACAATAAACGCTGTCCGGTGTGTGATGCTTCTAAAGAGTTTAAGGGTCTTTCTAAGAAAAAAGATGACGCTATGGATAAGCAATCTAATCAGTTGTACCGCAAAAAACGGGTGTACATGAATGCCATTGACCGCTCAGTGGATATCGCGGCCCTAGCTAAGGATGCAGAAGGTAATTACTTGGATGCTGAGGGTAAAGTGTTTGAACCTGTTCAAATTTTAGGGGTTGGCACTACTATTTATAAAGCTATAATTGGCATTATCTGTGATCCTGAGTATGGGGATATCACCGATGCAGTTGCAGGATTGGACGTCATTATCACCAAAGCGGGTACTGGGATGAACACAGACTATGAAGTTAAGACCGTCCGTAAAGAATCTCCCATTGGTTTTGATCAGTGGCAAGAAGGTTTAAAAGATTTATCCACTTTTGCGGTGTGCAAAACTTATAAGGAACTACTGGGTATTTTGAATGGTGATGAGCCTGATGAGGATGCTAGGCCTGGGACACCCGCTGCAGATAACAAAGATGCACATGAAGACCCAAAGGTAGGTATATCTACAGAGGGTGGTGGCTCGAATGACAGTGGTGGTGAGGGTGAGGGTGAGGATGAAGCTGATGTTATAAAGAGAGAAATTGCTGAGGCATTAGCTAGGCGTAAAAACAAGTAGAAAGCATACAAGACATTGCGCTATAATAAGGGGAGCAGACGTGCTCTCCTTTTTAATATGTAGAGGGTAGGTGGCTTTTATGAAATTGGCGTCTATGAGTATAGACCCCATTAGTATATTTGGTTGGGAACTAGATAAAATAGTAAATGAAGAGTGGCGCACATTGTGTGCCATGGCCTTATATAAAATACCAGATTACTTTTGGACTGTACCTGCAAGTACATCAAGCAAGTACCACCCTAGAACTTCCTTAGGTATAGGTGGATTAGTTAGGCATACTAAGGCGGTATTTTTAGTGGCTGAAAATCTGTTCACCAACTCTACTTACGCTCCCTTTACAGATGCTGAGAAAGACATAATAAGAATAGCAATAGTATTACATGACTCCTTTAAACAGGGGATGACTGATTCTGGTCACACAGCTTCAGATCATCCTATGTTGGTTAGATCACTATTTAATGTATTTGAGCCTGAAGAACTAGAATGCGCGTGGAATAGCATTTGTGATTGTATTGAGACTCATATGGGACAATGGGATACAGATAGGGAAGGGGTAGTGATACTGCCTAGACCTTCCACAGAAATGCAAAAGTTCGTACATCTGTGTGATTTCTTAGCTTCCCGAAGAGACATAGAAGTTGATGTGTACAGAAGGGAAGCACCTGATAAGGAGGAGGCTGATTGGAAAGATGGGAAAGCAACGGAAGGTCAAATAAAATATATATCTTCTTTATTGCAGAAAATAATACCTCTGGGGCTGACAGAGATCCCATATTCTAGTGTTCCCTTAGAGAATTTAACTAAGGGATTAGCATCTGATATAATTGTAGAGTACAAGAGATTGTTGGGATTTAAGGATAGATAGGGTGAGGGCAGGAGTCAAGATTTGACATCCTGCCTTTTTTATCTCCAAAGAGGGGGAGTTTGATGTGGTTAGGGAGCTAGTTTCATTTGAAACTACTGATGAGATCATAGAATTTGGTAGAAAATCTCCTTATAGATACCTTCATAAGCTTTTTAACCCAAAAGTAATAAAAGTGCCTGGAACATATGTTTTAAATACGGTGTATAAAAATGACAAACCATATGGGTACCTATTTGTGGGGTGCAACGCATGGGGGCCACTATCTGGTCGTCTCTCAGGGGAGGAGGGCTAGAGTGGAGCGTAACCCACACTTAGAGGGCACAGTTGATGAATTTTTTAGAATTAACATGAAGTTAGCTAGCTTTGTGGCGTGGCCATTTATTGAAGCCGTTCGCAGTAATCCAGCTAACTCCTTTGATAAAGATGACATCCTGAGTATAGCTTATATGGGTCTAACAAAAGCCTACAAAAAATTTGATCCTACTAAATATGATGTCATGTTTAGCACATATGCTGTGCCAGTTATTAAGGGGGAGATATTAAGACATCTTAGAGATTTTAGCCCTATGATACGTGCTGGAAGAGAAGTAATGGCACTGAAGTCAATTTTAAGAAAAGCAGGTGTAAGTAGTGGTTCTCCTGTGGAAGTAATGATGGAGAAAGCAGGGCTAACTGAAGAAGAAGTAAATACAATTGTTAAATCTAACAAGTTATCGTTAATTGACAGCTTGGATAGACCCTTAGATACCGAGGATGGTACCCTCACTTTTGCTGATACTTTATCTCTTAAGCATCTGGATGATGATGAATCTCTGATCATAAATGATTTTGTTAGTCATCTAGATCCTCGTCTTAAAACCTTATATCAATTACGAATAGTGGAAGGTAAATCTCAGCAAGAAGCTGGTAAGACTTTAAAATTGAGTCAAGTCCAAACAGGTAGATTAGAGGGGCAGCTTTATGAATATGCCAGACAATATGGTAGTGAACAGGGAATGACTCAAATGTCCATAAACAAGGCAAAGGAGGCAAAAATGTCAAGAAAATACCCAGAGGAGTGTAGAGATAGGGCTAAACAACTAGCAAAAACTGACATGAAGGCAGGGCAAATAGTTAAGGTAATCCAAGAAGAGTTCTCTTCAATAGGCATACCCCCAGCTTCTATATTTAACTGGATTAATAAGGCTAGGAGGGAATTAGGTTTACCTGGCCCTGAAAGGTCTAGAAAATATTCAGTAGAGGCAGAGGAAAGAGCTAAGCAACTTATACGGGAAGGGAGGAGTAGTAATGAGGTTTTTAACGTCCTCAGGGTAGAATTTCCAGAGGATAGTGTACCAATATCTTCTATTTATGTTTGGAATAGTAAGGTAAAAGCTGAGGATACAGAAATTAGACCTGAGGCCATTGAAAGTAAGACGGTGGGGAAGCCAAGAGAGTCTACAGAAGTTGATGCGCTCAATCTTGTCATACGCAGAGAGGGTTTTAATCTCAAGGCAGCTATGGAAGATTTGCTCCGAATAGCTGAGTTAACCAAAAATATGCCTGAGTATGACATATCTCTACAATTTGTTAAGGAGGTAGTATAATGTCTTATACTTTAGTAATTGATGGAAATAATGTTGCCAGCCGAGCCTACCACACTCCCCAAGGGGAGCTCCGCTCCCGTAAGGGGGAACCTACAGGGACTATATTGGGTACTCTTAATTCCTTAAAGGGATATCTTGAAAAGTTTCAAGAAGCTACTCGTATGGTAGTGGTGTGGGACTATGGTAAATCAGAAGAACGCATGAAATTGTATCCTGGGTATAAAATGAACCGGGATCATACTAGGGATGATAGAACTCCAGAAGAAATATTGAAATTTGAAGAGTATTTGTGGCAAATGAATGAAATACACAAATTTCTGCCTGCTCTAGGTATTAATTCTTTAAAGGTAAAAGGTTGGGAGGCCGATGACCTTGTTTACGCCACAGCTTGTTTATTACAAGGTAAAAAAACCATAATCTCCTCAGACAAAGATATGTTACAACTGATTAATGAAGAAGTGTCTGTATTTGATCTGTATAAGGATCTGCTTGTAACTCCTAGTAATTTTGAGGTCAAGACTAAAGGCATTAGCCAAAAGTGTTATCTTGGCTATCGATCCTTACTAGGAGATGACTCTGATAATATTGGGGGTGTTCCTGGCATAGGAGAGGTTACGGCTAAAAAACTTATGGATACCTATGGTCACATTGACATAATGTTTAAAGACAAAGACAAACTCATGTTAAAGTCTAGAACTGCTGCTATTTTTAAGCCTGAGAATCTAGCCATCATAGGCAGGAACCACAAGCTTATGAATTTAGGCTATGTGAATTATGATGCAATTCAAGAAGACATATTGCAGATGATCACCCCAGTGCATGAAATAAGAATACAGGATATAAAGGATTTTTTCATGCACAAAGAATTCGTGTCAATCCTGTCTAACTTTACCAGCTGGATGACATATTTTAGATTGCTGGGGGAGGATTAAATGCTAGAAAGGTGCAGGAATTGTGGATTCGAGCACGCAGATAGATCTGAAGTGGAATTCAGGAGAAACCATGTTCATAATAAAATCCTACCTTACTGCAAGAAATGTGGTAGAAGGTTATATAACGCGGAGGTAAGGAACTTAGTAAGGAAGGGAAGGGATGCAGAGTGTACAGTGAAAAGTGCTAGTTGTGCCACAAAGAAATTATTTGTATCAAGCCTCCTATAGGGGGCTTGATTTTTCGTCCGTTTCATGAGAAATTAAAAGAGAGCCAGCTCAAGACTTACTGATCCTATCATTTTTTACCTTTAAGAGTAAAAATTCATATGTGGGATTAATTTAATTGGAAGGGGAAAACACATTGGAAATACGCTTAATTGAAGAATGTTTTAATCTATTTGAGGCTATTGGTAGTACTGCTTCTCGTAATACAAAAGATGACTATATCAAGACGGGCATGAGGAATCCAGCATTCCGTAAATTAGTTGAGGCCACCTATAACCCCTTCAGAATGTATAATATTAAAAAAGTGCCAGATGTCAGTCCATGTGACTGTGGAAGCTGTGGAGACAGATTTGTGTCATTCATGGACTTGTTACAGGATCTACAGGACAGAAAAATGACTGGAAACTTAGCAATTGATGCAGTATTTGTATTTTTGAGCTTATGTTCTGAGGTTGAGGTTAAGTGGTACTCCAAGGTACTTCAGAAAGACCTTAAAATTGGCATGACAGACAAGAGTATCAACAAAGCTGAGAAGGGGTTCATTCCTACTTTTGATTGTATGCTAGCACACCCATTTAAGAAGTGGCCTAAACGATTTATAGAAGAGATTAAGTGGGATGGGTACAGATGTCTGGGGTTTCATTTAGATGATGACACGGTGGAATTGTTTACTCGTAATGGGCATCGCATAATTGGGTACACAGGTATAGAGCATGAACTTAAATTGCGTACCATCAAAGGGTTTGTATATGATGGGGAGATAATGTCTCGTGATCAATCTTTTAGCTCTACACAAAAGGATATATTTAAATTAGGTAAAACTGATAAAGATGGTGTACTAAACATCTTTGACATGGTACCTATACATGAATTTAGAGAAGGTAAAGGCACGCAACCCTTATACAGAAGACTCAGATCAATGTCAGTTAGTATTGATACTGAGGGTGCTAATTTCCTAAATCGTGAACTGCCTGGTAAGTTTTTTACAGGGGATGATGAGGTTGAAGTAATGAAGTCATATAGAGATCTTACTGATGCTGGGCATGAAGGTGTGATGATTAAGGATCTAGATGCTGTGTATGAATGTAAACGTACACACTCATTACAGAAACTAAAGCCTATGGAGACAATTGATCTAGTAGTCATTGGAGTTGAAGAAGGTAAAAAAGGTACTGATCTTGAAGGAACGTTGGGAGCTTTAGTAGTGGATTTTGAAGGTAACTCCGTCAACGTAGGTTCTGGGTTTAAGAAGAAGAATGGTGAGCGGGATAACCTATGGGCTAGACGCAATGATCTCATAGACAGAACCATTGAGATCAGATACCAGGAGATTACCAGCAACCAGAAGGGGACAAAATCTCTACGGTTTCCTACATTTGTCAAGTTCAGGGACGACAAATAGGGGGATTTATTTTGAAACAATTCCTAGAAAAACTGGAAGAACATAAAAAGAAAGCAAAAAAGCCTCAGGCAACTGAGGCTACCCTCATGTTTAGAAACATGCAAAACAAGTACCAGAAGTTGGTGGGAGTACGAGCACTGATGCTCAATCCTCATGATCAAGAATCAAGGGTGGTTAGGATAGAAAAGGTATACAGCCATTTTTTAGTTGTGTCCTATGGGTATTATGGCATTGAGAACTCCGGTAGAATTGATACATGTATACTATATTCCTCTATAATAACAGGTGAGTATGGGTTGGTGATGGATAAATGAGTTTAATGTTAGATCCTGAAACACTGTTTAGAAATTATGAGCCACTCCGTAAAGCCATGACTAAAAAATTTGTTCACATGATGCATAACGGGGCAGATAGGGAAGACTTATTTGCAGCAGTAAACATGTTATTTATTCAATTGGTCAATGAGTATAGCCCTAAACGTGGAGTGGACTTTCCATATTATATTAAGAAGATGTTGGAATTCCGAGTATACCACCATATCACAAAATACTTGAGAGTGGTAAATAAGGAGACATGTGAAGAGGATTTTTCTGCATATGAGCAGAGTTATAATGAGAAGGATATACAGCGTGCTATAGACATGATGAGTATTGATCCTAGCATAGTGTTGGGGGAGAAACACCGGAAGTTAATGGAAGGACTCATAATACACAAGAAATCTTTAAGAGAGCTAGCTGCTGAAGAGGGGGTTTCAGTTAATAGGGTACAAGCTAGAGTTTACTTTCTTAGCATCAAATATCTTAAAGAGTACAGCAAACTGGTGGAGAAATATGGCCCAGATATATATTGAGCTTAACAAGAGAAAACTTTTGGATGGGTGGTTTTTTCAAAGTGTTCAGGGGCACGACGGTGAGGACGAAAAGCAGAGGAGTGTTTTATTGACACACTAAATGTTTAGTAGACCTCCTGACTCCCTCTGAACCTTCCAAGGATATTCGAGGGGAACCACGTTGTGTCGGGATACGTGGCACGAAGCACAGAGGTGTAGGGATTAGGTGCTTCATAGTAGAGCATAAAGAGAACTACTGCCCGAGAAAGGCTATATAGGTACTCTGTAGCCTGTGGTTGCAGGTCAAAGAGCTAAGTTGAGCTTAAGCAACTATGCCTATGTGCAAGCCCTAAAATGCCCATGTGGTCAAGACAGTAGTTCGATAGTTCGTGGACAAAATAACGCTACACTCCCCTGATGTAAAGGCTAACTGAGTGTAGTCCGTAAGGCTGTCAGTAACCAACCTGACGTAAGAGACGAGTTATGGTGGACTTATAAGCCACAAACCGACGAGTGGGTGGAAAGCCCACAAGTGCTCATCAATAACTAACAGAATGGTGGTGACAATGTGGTTAAATATGTAAATATGGTAGTGGCTAATAGTTGTAATCCTAGAGTATTTGAGGGTTCTTCTTTAACAAGTATCTTTAAACTAGGTGCAAAAGTTAAGCTTGTTAGAGAAAGGGATAATCCTTTTGATACTGAAGCAATTGCCATATACATGGAAAACCTAGACAAAGTTGGCTATGTTGCTAACAGCACAAACACAGTTATCTATGGATGCTCTAGTGCCGGCAGTATATGCAGTATCTTAGATGAAGATGGTCAGTTAGAGGGAATTATAAAGTTCCTTATAGGTGGGCTACCGCTTATTGAGGTAAATGCTACTCTGTCTAACAAGATATTCTAATTAACTTGGTACGTTCTCCTAGGGGTTATAGGACGCTAGCCTGTCAAGCTAGTAACACGGGTTCGATTCCTGTATGTACTGCCAACATATGGAAGTAGTGTAGTGAATACGCAAAGGTGCAAACCTTGGAGGGTGAGATTCCACCGACTTCCTACCTTTAATTATGATACCAGGGGTGGCGGAAAAGGTAGACGCTCCCGATTGTTTGCATAAATAAACCTAAGTCCTTAAGAGGGTTGCAGACAGAGGGATAGGCTTAATCGAGGGTAAACTCCTATCATGTAAGGTGCAAATCCTTACCCCCGCATATTTATCTTGGGAGGCATATGCCTACCTTTAATTATGATACCAGGTTAAGCAGTCTAGCGACTGCCCAGTGAAAAGCCGAGAAGAATTGGGCCTATAAATGTTGTACAGCGTTAAGTAGGACGGCTTGGTAGGCGAGGAATCATGTTAGACAACATGAGTACTATTTTAAGCTGGACCTAGTCAGTGGTGGGTGAAAGTGTTAAGTGTATGGCATAATAAGTCCTTATGCGTAAGGATCTCTATCACCAGCCTTCTACAATTCCCACAATCTGGTATCATAGTTAAGGGTAGCAACTACTATATGTGAGAGGCTCTGAAGTTAGGTTCGACTCCTACATACTCTCTTGGGAGTATCAGTTACTACACATAAGTGGCGGTTGAAGTTAGGTTCGATTCCTAGCCTACCCTTTGCACATACATTAAGGAGGGATGCCATTGTTCATAATGCCAGCTATTCCAATACTTATTGTTCTCGCTTTTGTACTTATATGGTTTGCGCTGAGTCCTTTATTTAAAAGGTTAGGTGGGGGAGTGGACAGGGTGTCCTCCTATTTAAGGGAGGAAATGTTAAACAATGAGGAGAAATCTAGATCTGGGGTTACCAAAGTTTTCAAAGGGAGCGATTCTAACAGTAGTGGGGATGCTAATACTTCTAATTCTGGGGGTAATTTGCACAACAAAGGTTAATCCAGGGCATGCTGGGGTCATTTACAACATGAGTGGGGGGCTGGAAGATGTCACGTTAGGTCAAGGGGTGCACCCAGTAGCCCCTTGGAAGAGTGTTAGGGAATACCCAGTTTCAACCGAAACTGTATGGCTAACTAAGGCTAAGACAGAAGGTTCTCCCAATGATGATTCCTATAATACCTCCACAATGGAGGGTAAGCCGGTATCAGTTGACGCATATTTTACTTACCACGCTAATGTGGACAAATTACCGGAAATATTTAATCGTTTTAAAGGTGCAGACATTGAGAGCATACAGTCGGGATACCTCAAGCAGCAAGTAAAGACTGCATCCCAGGCCGTAACATCTAGCTACAGTGTTCTTGACCTTTACGGAAACAAGCGTACAGAAATCCAAGAAAAAATACATGCAATACTGATCAAAGACTTGACACCCTTTGGCCTAGAGGTTGAAACATTTTCATTTGGAGAAATTAGGCCGGACGAAGATACCATGAAAGCTATTCAAGCTAAGGTGGATGCTCAACAAAAGCTCCAACAAATGGAGATTGAATTAACACAATCCACAGTTACCGCTAACAAGGCTAGAGTGGATGCCCAAGGTATAGCAGATGCTTCTGTTATAAAAGCTACTGGAGAAGCTAATTCTAATAAATTGCTACAAGCATCTATAACTCCAGAGCTGATTCAGTACCAGCTTGCATTACACTGGGATGGTAAATTGTCTATGGTTTCTGGCGGAAACAATATGATAAGTTTACCACTACCTGCAGCGAAGTGATAAGCAGATAGTTCAAGGGGCATATGCCCCTACCCAACTCCATGACTTCAAGCGTCTTGCACAGGCTAGTCCCCCGTAGACATTCACAAAGCGATGGAGTTGGTTAGGGCCACAAGCTCTAGGTTTACCCTAATGACGTGCTGTCGCCATAATAGGGCGAGAGTTAACGCTTGATAGTTGCTAGCAGTAAACGACGAAACTGGAACTGAGAAGGAACTATCCGTACATTGTCAGTAGAACCACGCAGGGCAACTGACTTAGCCTAGGGGGACGGCAATCTTTATAAACTGACACCTTGTGTTATTCAGTTCCTAGGTGGAAAAGGGTGAGTAGTAGCTGTGTCAAGCGAAACTCACTCTAACTGCAAATGGCAGGTTAGTTCAGTAGTAGAACAGGAGTCTCCAAAACTCTTAACGTGGGTGCGATCCCTACACCTTGCCGCCATAATAGGCCACTAACTCAGTTGGTTAGAGTACCGAGCTTATATCTCGGGAGTCATGGGTTCAAATCCTATGTGGCCTACCAATTACATACTTGAAGGAGGAAATATAATGAATATGAATTCTGTTGCGAAATGTGTTTCTGAGGACTCAATTTGGTCAAGTTTACAGTCTCTAGAAGCTAAGGTATCTCGTTTAGCTGAACTTTCTTTCATGGTATTGCATTCTATACACCCCAATCCGGAGGGGGCAGTAGCTAGGCCAATTAATTCAGGGATGGCGGGTTTGATAGAGAGTATATCTGATGACGCTGACCGGGCTATTGAAATTCTGGAAGAGGCCAAAAGACGTTTAGGTAGCAGTTAAATATTCTGTGGGGTGGCGGAATGGATAGACGCTTTAGAGTGAACAAGTCGTGCAAGAAACCTTAATGGTACCATACTTGTTTAAGGTGGGGTAAGGGCTGATCACAAGGTAAACCGAAAACTAGCAGGGTGTGCATGGTGCAAATCTATGCCCTCATTTTACATGCCAGAGTAGCTTTAATCCAAAAGCACATGCCTAAAAGCGTGAGGAATGCAGGTATAAAGTCCTGTCTCTGGCCCCTAATTCTACCTTAATCCCTGTGTGCTGTTTCTGGCTTATGATGATCTGTTAGCATCATTATAACACAGCGTGTGTGGATTAGAGTAGAAGTGGATAAAGCAAGCATTTATGATTGTGAGTAGCAACCTTAGGGTAGTGTATCACATGTGCATGGCTAAATTCTTTTTATTCTAACAGGGGGAGCATACCCTGTCAAAAACAGTGCCGTTTGTTTACGAGTGTTGTTGGTTCTGGACAGTTTTAGTCCGTTACTCGAAACTGTGTGAGAGGGGTAGCTGCCTAGCACAATGGGAACCATCCGTTGGGTATTAGTCCCATGTATGACAAAGCTGAGGTAAGTACAGTTGTTAGACTCGGTTGGCAGGAGTGCACTCTACCAACGTGGGTAGAATTCCCACACTGTCCTTACTCATAGTACTAGGTATAAGCAGTCTTCAGGTGGCTACCTAATGGAATATGTTAGATGTTCTAGTATTGTGAGTAGGGACAGAAACAGCTCTGATCAAGCTCTATTGTTCATCCCTAGGACTCACCGTTGTCCTTTAACGGTCGCATAGTTTATGAGTTTTCAGTAGTACTCAGAGAGTTTCTAGCGTTAATGAAACTCTGGGCATGCACGCACTAACGACATGCTTAATAATTACTGGGGTGGGCGACTTACCCTAAAGGTCGCAAATAGGTAGCCAAGATATTGTACACCTTGGCTACCTTGTTTAATTAAGGGGTATACAATGCAAGAGGATGCTAAGCAAGACTGTAAAGAGTGCAATGGTGAAGGTGAAGTTTATAAATATTTTGCCAATCATAAAGATAAGTACGTGTTATTTGAGTGGTTGTATTGCACTTGGTGCTTTCCCGATAGTAGTGGTTCTTGGCCCAGTGAAAGTGGTATGGTAGAAATAAGCAGTAATAAATTTGACCTTCTCATAAATCTGATTATACAGGTGTGCGCTAGACAAAATAAATAGCTCCGTTTAATCACATAAGCTCCCTTCAGATAATACATAATATTAAATCTGAAAGGGGGCTTTATTATGTCTAAGAGTGGAGAAGATTATATCCCTGGGCTGGGTACTGCATTCTTCCTAAACCCTAACCATATTGACAAGGTAGGGGGAGCAGAAACCTACATCCCAGGATTGGGTACTGACTTCACCATTAAGGGTGAACATGTATCTGAAGAGGGTGGGATGGAAAATTATTTACCCGGATTAGGGGCAGCATTTAAGGTTGACTATGCTCATGTTATCTATGACTATTACCCAGAAGCAGTCACAAGCACAGGTAGTGGTAATGGTGAGCTTACTATCGATGTTGTTGGTGCGGATGAGCTAGCAACCATAACTTTATATGACCTTATTGGAGTGCTGGTGGGTACTATAACTTTGACAGGGGTTGACACTACTTGTCAGTTTACAAGCGTTGCTCCCGGCATGGGGTATTATGTAGTCCAAACCGTAGGCGGGGCAGACAGCCCTTCATCTAACATTATAAATGTGGCCCCTCCTCCAGTTGTTGCCACTGGTAGTATTGGAGGAGTACAAACTATTGATGTAGCAGATGCCACCAAACTTGCAATACTGTTACTGTTCAATGCTGCTAACGCACAAGTTGGGGCTTACACCTTGGTTGGGGATGCTACAACTCATACATTTGCAGAGGTGCCTATTGCTGCAGGGTGGTATGTGAAACAAGTCGTTAATGGATCATACAGCACAAGCTCTAACGTAGTAGAGGTAGCTTAAGTTAGTTTTAGGGGGAGCGTAAGCTTCCCTTTTGTATGTTAAAGGAGGAAGATATGTGAAAGAGGAATTACGCTCCACTTACAACCCAGATGCCCAGACACTTACCCAGCAACAGTACTATAAAGAGCAATTGTCTAATCGTGGGAATGTGTTGGAGCAAGTGGAGGAAAAAATTAAATTTGAAAACAACTCCGATTTGTCTATTTTTGGTGTGATGGACTTATTAGAGCTTATTGTGTCAGCTTGTGGTGGTGAATCTAGAGTAAGTTTTATTGAGGTTAGCGAAGAGTTCGTAAGGATGGCCACCAGGCTACCCATAGAAGCTAATCTCTACCCATTTATGCCTGTAGATGAATGTAATCCCCGGGTTAATAAAGTGTTCATTAAGTTGGCATTGGGGATAAAGGTTGTTAAGTCTGTGAGATGGATACCAAATGGTGAGGCAGGTAGCCAGATTATAGTCAGTATAAAAATAAGATAATTATAGAAACTACCACAATCTTGTAAAAGGTTGTGGTAGTTTTGTTTTCACCACTCTAAGGTAACCTTACTTGACTTTCTCCTCGTTTTGAGAGAAAATTAAAGCAGGCTCTCATGTAGGGGAGACACAAATTTAGAGGAGGGTGTAAACATGGGTGTAGGTGCAATAACACAAATGATAAATGAGATCAATTCAATGCATAGGTATGAAATAGGGATGTCAGAAAATAATTTACCTCATTGGGGTAATCTAGAAGCTCTCAAGGAATTTATTCAAAACAATGTATTTGCTAAGACAATCTTAGGTGATGAAACTTCGATTACCCACAACGGAAAGTATGCAGTTATTCATAACTACCCCAGTGGATTTACCAAGGGTAAGCTACTTATAGGGGAGTCTGAACAGCGTGGTAAAAGTGGTGCTCCTGGAGACTACGGAGAGGGATCAAAATTGGGTATGCTTGTTGCTCTCAGAAAGGGTAGGGAGGTCTTTATTGAGACAAATGGATTCACTCTACACCCAGCACTTGAACCTTCAGATATAGATCCTGAGGTTAATGTATTGACCTACTATCTAGAAGACAATGATGTGCACAAAGGTACTACAATTTACATGGAATGCACACCTGAAGAACTTGCACTAGCTACACAATCCTTCGCAGTACTGAGTGGGGTTGGGCAGGAGCTCTTATCCACAGATTCCATCTTACTCCAAAATTCGGGCCAAGTATTTGTTAATGGGGTGTTGATTACATCCTTGGATAGCATATTCGGTTACAATTTCACTAATTCAAATATTAAAAATCGTGACCGCAACATGGTAGATCTAAGTAAAGTCAGGGAAGCGGTAAATGGACTGTTAGCACACACAGAGGATGCTGAGTTGGCCAGAGCAGTTATTAAAGGTATAATGGTTAATCCTACATCACTAGAAGCTGAAGCAGGGGTATCCTCTTGGCGCTGCCCCTCAGTAGAAATCTGGAGAACCGCTATTAGACTAGAATTAGGGGATAAGCTCTCTTTGGCTACTGGTACTGAAACAGATACCCAGGCAAGATACCACCGGTACAAAGTGTTAGTAAATGTTCCCAGTGCTTGGAAGAACCTATTTTTAACAGTAGGGGTACCCTATACAAACGATTTACATGAGTTAGCGCAAGCCACTAAGAACTTTCATCGCAAGCCTAATTCAGAGCAAGCAACTATGTTAGGGTGGTGTAAGAGGTTATGTAAGTTATATGTAGGGGATTATGGGACTGTAAAGGTGTCTGAGCATGTATATGATGAGCATGGAAATGAGTGCAATGGACTATATGAGCGAAAGACAGATACTGTATGGTTAAGGGCAAGTCTTTTGTTATCTAAGGAAGAGTGTTGGAAGACGCTAGTGCATGAAACCATCCATCGTATGACAGGTGCAGAAGATAATACCCCTGAATTTACTAAGGCATGGGAGAATGCTACGTGGGGCATCCTCATGAGGGGTAAATCTGAATAGGGGGAGTTAGCGTGTGGGTACTAATAGGAGTCCTAGTATCACACTTTATAATGGCTTCTACAATGGGTAAGATAATGGCAGTGCTGCTATTACTGACTGTAGTAGTTGTGACTCACACCTTAGGTAAGCTTGAAGAGGATATGGAGAAGCTCAGGAACTGGTGGCATAAAGATCCTAATGACTATTAGGGGGGATTGATATGGTAGATGTTGAGATGGCTCATTTTCCTATTACTAGTGACTACCTTGAAGTGGATGATTTCCACCCCAAACCACACACAGGAGTAGATTTTGCTACTCCTGTTGGAACTCAGGTGCAAGTACCTAATGATGGTGTAATTAAACTAATCAAAATTGACCCATTGTTGGGCAGGTGCATCTTTGTAGACTTAGACAATGGTGTACAGATGGTTGTGGGCCACCTCTCACAAATCAATGTGACCTATGGTCAGCATGTAATAGCAGGAGAGACCATAGGTCTATCAGGGGGAGTGCCAGGAACACATGGTGCGGGACACACAACTGGCCCACATATACATGTAACTACAAGGCTTATCAAGGACGGTAGCTTAGTTAATCCTTTAACTTATGTGGGTGGGGGGCCTAATGGGTGGAGTAATGTGGTTGAACCTGTATTTATAGTGTTGGCCTTGTTGTTATTTTTAGCAATGCCTTTATTTTCTAGAGTCAAAATGATTGGCAGGTTAGTATTAATATGCGCAGTGTTTTTTATAATTATGTATAAAATGGCATGAGGAGAGAGTTATGAGATTACCTACAGGTTGCAGGGGATGCATATTCTTTAAAAAGAAAGTTTGGACAGATAAATCTTGGTGGTTCAAAATGACCAGTGCTATTGGACACTGTATGGATTCTTGCAATCCTGATTTTAATATGTGGGCTAGAATGGGGGGCAGGGGCATTAAAAGATCTGGTTTATATGTAACTCCTAAGTGGTGTGGGAAAAGGAAGGGAGGTAAATGATAAATGTTTAGTGCACTTAATTTTGATACCAGGAAGGAGACGATTTTGCGTCTCCTTCCTTTTTTAATCTTGATGAGGCTGAGAAAGTCGCTGATAATAAGGGGGAAACTAAATGGCAGATGTAAATTCACGTGAAAAAGAGCTAGTATTGGCACCTAACGAGTATGCGTTTATTTCAGACAAAACAAAGGGTAATGTGGTGGCTTATGTTGGGCCGCATAAAGTAAGTCTTTCGGGGACTGATTCTCCAGTTATTTTTGATTATAGGACTAAACGATTTATGGAGTGCAGCTTAGAGAGAGCTATCCAAGTATTTGCCACCGCTCCTGAGGGTTGGTACTTAATCCTAAAAAACCCCGCAGTAGATGATAAGAATATACACCCCAGGGTACGCTCTAGTAATGATTTAACGGAGCTAAGAGTAGGGAGGAAAGTAAACATTCCTGGGCCTGACTCTTTCCCACTGTGGCCAGGGCAGATGGTAAAGACTGTGCAGGGACATAACCTCCGATCTAACCAATACTTAGTTGTTCGTGTCTACGATGATGTTGCTGCTAAGGAGAACTGGAAATCCGGAGTTATTAAATCCAGTGCTGTTGGTACTAGTGAAATGAAAATGATCAACCCTATTACCCTAGCAGATGACGACTTAACCCTAGTAACGCCTGTAATTCCAATAACTCCCTTAGACTTGACTATGGGTAATCTCTTAGTCATTAAAGGCACTGAGGTTAGTTTTTACATCCCTCCTACTGGAGTGGAGGTAGTCTCTGAAGGTAAAGATGACAAAGGAAGGGATACTTATGTCAGAGATGCAGTTACCTTAGAACGTCTCGAATACTGTATTCTACGTGATGAAAATGGAAATAAACGGTACGTACAGGGGCCAGCGGTAGTATTTCCAGAGCCTACTGAAGTCTTCCTAGAGAAAGGTAATTCTCGTAAGTACAAGGCTGTAGAGTTGAGTGAGACCAGCGGCATCTACATCAAAGTTATTGCTGACTATATGGAAGGTGGGACAGAATACAAGACTGGTGATGAAGTATTCATCACAGGCCGTAATCAGATGATATACTTCCCCCGCCCAGAGCATGCCATCATAAAATACAACAACCAAATTATTCACCACGCTATTGCCATCCCACCTGGAGAAGCCCGGTATGTTTTAAGTCGAGAGACAGGAGACGTATTCAAAAAACTAGGGCCATGTATGTTTCTACCAGATCCTAGAAAAGAAGTAATTGTTAGAAGGGTGCTATCAGCTAAGCAAGTGTCAATGTGGTTCCCGGGTAATAATGAAGCTATGGCATACAATGCTGACCTAGCTAATTTATCTGTAAGTAATGGAGGGTATGTGCCAGACAATGATCTAAAAGCTCTAACCACCAGTATGTCTACCTCCAATATGAATTCCAGAGGAGTGTCGGCTAATAGTTTTCATATGGAAGATGGATTCGACAGAAAAGCTTCTTACACACCTCCACGCAGCATTACATTAGACACAAAGTATGATGGAGCTGTTGCTGTGAATGTTTGGACTGGGTATGCCATACAAGTAGTGTCCAAGTTAGGCAACCGTAAGGTTATTGTTGGGCCAACATCATACTTACTAGAGTATGATGAAACACTTGAACTAATGGAACTCTCTACAGGTAAACCAAAAACTACTGATAAACTCCTGAAAACGGTGTACCTGCGAGCCCTTAACAACAAGATCGGGGATATCATCACAGTACAGACAAAAGACTACTGTGATTTACAGATAAAGGTCTCTTACTGTGTTAATTTTGAGGGTGACAAGGATAAGTGGTTTAATGCTGAAAACTATGTAAAGCTCTTATGTGACCACATGCGTTCTAAATTACGCTCAGAAGCAAAAGAATGGAGCATCCAGGACTTTTACTCAAATTCCACTGCCCTCATAAAGGATACTGTCTTAGGCTTTAATCCTGAAGGATCTTCTCCAGGATATGCCTTTAAAGAAAATGGCATGAAGGTTTATGATGTTGAAGTCTTAGGGGTCAGAATTATGGACGGGTCTGTTGCAGATGCCTTAGTTAGAGCCCAGCAAGAGGCTTTAGATAACATGCTGAATATTTCTAAACTACGGCAAAAACTAGCGTTCACCACAGAGCAGGAATCCATTAATCAGCAATTTGAAGTTGTTAAAGCAGAATCGGTCTCTAAATCCGAAAATATTAGGCAGAAAGCCTTGGCAGAAAAATTGGTAACTGATCTTCTGAGAATTAACAATGAGTTAGAGACTAATGCAAAAAATCTGCAAGTGGAACTAGAAAAGGCCGATGGCGGGAGTAAACTGTATGAGATTGAGCTTCTACAGAAGTCAGCTTTTAACGAAGTAGAGTTAGCCCGCTCTGAGGTAATGCTAGAGCAACGTATTTCAGGGTTACAAGCGGAAGCTCTAGCTTTAAAGGTTAAATCTGAGGCTATCAGCCCACAATTAATTGCTGCTTTGGCAAACCTGGGAGATAAAGCTATGTTGGAGAAGATTGGACAGGCGGTAATGCCTATGGCTATTGTTAATGACCAGAGTATTGCTGATACCATTCAAAAGCTCTTTAAGGGTACGGCCCTGGAGGAGATTACGCAGGGAATAACGCTAAGTTTGAATAAATCCTAATTGTAGACTAGTGACACGAAGGAGAGGATTTTATTATCCTCTCCTTTTTAATTATGGGGGTGTTAGAATGAGTAAGAGTTGTGTATGTAAGATTTGTAAGGCTGGGTAGAGAGAAAGGGGTAAACTATGTGTGTAGACACATGAAAGCACTAGAAAGAATAGCTATAACAGATGATCTAACCGATGAACAACATGAACATCTAAAGAGTTTTGTCTGTGGAGCGTTGTGTAATGGGCGTTGCAAGCCGGAGTATATAGAAAAGATTCCTAAATCCTGACCTACTTCTCCTCCTTGGGCTTATTTGACTTTCCTTGGATTCCATGAGAAAATTAGGCGTGGGGAGAATCCCCACCGCAGAGATAAAGGAGGATATAATGTATGAGCAAATTATTAGAGGGGCTAAACCCTTCACAACTCAAGGCAGTAACGACTATTGAGGGGACAGTTCAGATATGTGCAGTGGCAGGATCAGGCAAAACTCATGTTTTAACACGTAGAGTGGCCTACATGATTGAGCAGGGCATTAAGCCTTCAAGCATACTCTGCACCACTTTTACTAAGAAAGCTACAGAGGAAATGATCAGCAGGATGGGGAACTTAATCTCTAAGATGTCCCTAAATATGCTTACCATTGGAACCACTCATTCTATTGGATATAAGATCCTGTCTAAGGAATATAAGAACATGAATCACCCCATGGCTTCTGCCTTTAAGAAGGAAATGCTTATCAACGGTAAACAGAAAATCTTTATTCAAGACGTTAAAAAGGCGTTGCTGCTTGATCGCACTATACCTTTCTCGGTTAAAGAGGAAATACGAGATGTAGCTCCAATGCAGTTTACTAAGATGATGGGCCTTAGTAAGAATGCAGGGATAGACTGCTTTGAGTATAAACGGGAGCACAGTGGTAAGGGGCCTCGTATGGAGGCTTATATTGAAATGTATCTCAAATATGAGGCTGCTAAGATACAGCAAAAGCTCATTGATGCAGATGACCTGCTTGTGCTGTTAGTCAAGTTATTCAAAGAACATAAGGACATTCTAACCAAATACCAAAGATTCTACAAGTACTTGCTAGTAGATGAATCACAAGATAACAACACTTTACAATGGGAGCTTGTTAAAATGCTGGCATACCCCGAGAATAACATACTAGTAGTGGGGGATGACGATCAGTCTATGTATTCCTTTAGGGGAGCCGTACCTGGAGAGTTTATACATCTTAAAGAGAAGATGCGTGGCGTTCAGCAAATGAACATGGAAGATAATTATAGATCTAACCCTGCCATCTTGGACACTGCTAATCTCCTCATTAAGAACAACACTGAACGATTAGTTAAACAGCTCAAAGCACATAAAGTGGACCCAGTAAAGTGCGTCAACTACTCTCACTACACAGATGAGACAGAAGAGGCTATCAACATTGTTAAAGAGACCAGCCTACTGATAGAACAAGAAGGTATTGCTCCTAAAAGCGTAGCAGTTCTGTATCGGACTAATGCGCAGTCTAAGGCATTAGAAGATCAACTTATCATAGCAGGACTACCATATGTCATACATGGTGGAATTAGCTTTTATGAGAGAAAAGAGGTAAAGGACATAATTGCCTACATGAAACTGGCTATAGACAGTGATGACGATGATGCCTTCAAGCGCGTTATCAATGTTCCAACTAGGTTCCTTGGTAAAGCTTTTCTAGATAAGGTGAGTGCTATCCAAGGATACAGCAGGTATGAAACAATAATCGGGGACAGGGTTATACTGAAGCCTTATGAGAAGAGTGGGTGTGTTAACTTTATCAAGACCATGTCTGGCCTGAAGCAAGTAATGCAGGATGGAACTCCCACGGAGGTACTTGAGTATATTATGTCTGAAGAGGGTGTAGGATATGCTAAGCACATCACTACTGAAGAGGGTGATACGGAGGATGAAGGCAACTCCCGTTTAGAGAACATTGAAACCCTCAGATATGCCCTCAGCAAGCAAGAGAATATTAAGTCTTTCTTGGATTACATCACATTGATGACAAGTGCTGTCAAGAGTTCTGTTGATGGCGTGCAGCTGATGACCATACACAAAAGTAAGGGATTGGAGTATAACACTGTTTTTGTTGCTGGTAGTAGTGATGGTATCTTACCTCACTTCCAAGCACAGAAGGCACGTGATGAAGGTATAAAGCCTCTTGCAGTAGAAGAAGAGCGTAGATTGATGTATGTAGCGGTAACTAGGGCCGAGACAAGATGCTATATTTCATCTATTGGGTCGTTTAACGGTAGGGGAACGTGGGCTAGCGAATTCATAGGTGAGATGGAACTGGTAAATAAACCTGAGGAGGAAGCAATCTAATGTTTAATTGGTTATTTAAAAAGAAATCGGTACCACTGGTACCGATTTATAGCGAGGAATTAACCCAAGAACAAATAAACATTTATGCCGAAAATGTGTGGGAGAGTAAGATCAAGGTAGGCAGTGTGGTGGTCATAAGAACAGATATTAAAGATGGGGATAAGCCAGGGCAATTTACTTTTAGGCACTATATGGAAAAATACAAGGGAATGAAAGCTACTGTCACTAGTAAAACAGAACCTAGGCGTAAAGAAAAGCTATCAGAAATTTTAATAGACCTTGATGGAGGCGTGAATTACTGGGATGTAACTATGTTTAAGTCTGTGAACTAGGGGGAGATGGCGTGATTGAACATCCTGTTTTAAAGTGGCCTATATCAGCTAGGCCACTTTCCAAGAAGGAACTTGTAACAGCTAGGCATATTAGAGGAAGACATATGGGGCAAGGATTATGGGAATCAAGTAATTGTGCTACTGCAAAGGCTAGATACCTAATAGAAGCCTAGGAATTAGCAGAGCACTTAGGAGTTGGTGTTCCGTATGTGTATGACACATTCTACTATGATGAATGGCACCATAGGGAGGCCACACCATGGATGCGTGAGAATATAGGTAAAGTATATTTTTATGATCCAGGTAATATCCTTAATGACTTAGCTAAAAATGAAGAGTTGAGGCGTGCTATTCGTCAGTTAGCAGAACAAAAGCACCCTGATATCTTAACAGACTCATTGATCTATACTGGTTGGGAGAAAAGACTATATTCCAAAGATGGTTATAGAAGACACAGGACACTTGGCTCTTTTATACTCTGGCAAGATACTGAGAATATCAGGAGTATCCAGAAACATGATAGAGAGCTGTTAGCGAAAATAAAATTGAAATATATAGACTCAACTGTTGAGAAATCTGAGTAGGAGGTTGTATAATGAAGGCATTTGGTATTGACATGAAGAGAATGGATTGGTATGAGCCACAGATAGGGTTTAAGGGTGATATAATTGGATACAGGGACGTGCAAGGACGATGGATAAAACCAGAGGTACTGATGGCAGAACTAGCCGTTGATGAAATTGAGGATGAGATAAACACATTAAGATACATGATTAGTAGAGCTAGCCCCACAGATGCAGCATACCTACAAGCATCCCTTGTAAATTCCCTACTCCAGAGGAAATAACGGAAGCCCAATATGGGCTTCTTATTTTCCCTTAACAACTACCCCTACTTGACTTCTCCCTCGTTTTGTGAGAAAATTAGATGATGGGACAGAACCCCACGCGCACTAGAAGGAGGTATGTATGGGTGGTTCTTACAAAGGTACAGTGTGGTCTTAACTACAGGTTAAAAGTCTCTATCATAAAGAAACTATGTGATGGAGATTGGTGTACCAGGATTGAGGATATAGGGGTGCCTTCAAGTAGGGTGTATTTCACTACTCAGAGGGTAATTGATCTAGACCAAGCCATCCGGGAATATGAATCAAGAATGGATTTCTTGGAAAAACTATTTTCAACAAGATCAAATGGTGAAGGAGGACATTAATATGGCAAAGACACAAGCAGTTGAGGATAAGAGGGCAGTTACCCAAATTCCAAGCAAGACCAAAGTGGCATTAGTTAAGAAAGTGCCTAAAGACCTTCAAGCTAAGATTGACGACTACATCACCAAGACTAAAGAGAAAAATAAACTAGAAAGTGAGTTAAAAGCCCTCAAGCCCTTCATAGAGGGGTATATGGATGAGCAGAACCTCTTTACCTTAAGAGGATCAGTTGCTGGAGGCATTGACAAGATCCCCACCAGTAGGCCTAAAGTTACTTCAAGGTACACCTACTATGATCCAGAAATCATTGTGGCAGAACTACCTATGGAAGTCGCCAGGAAATGCATAGTGGAAGTAGTGGATAAAGAAATAGTCGATGCCTTTGCTGTACTAGGAATAATTGATGAGGATGTGATAGATTCAGCTAAGACATCAACAAGCTCCTTTAATTACAAAGTTAGGTAGGGGGTGATAGACTTCAATGCTTTGGAACATCTTGTAATAGGAATTTGCATTGGTCTCTTTATAACTCACAATCCAGTATTAGTCTGTGTGGTGATATTTGCTAGCTTATTACCAGATATTGACCACCCTAAATCTATATTGGGAAGATTCAACCCTCTTGTTTCATTTATGCATCACAGAGGACATTGTCATAGCATACTAGGTTGCTTTATTCTGTCCTTACCATTTTTGTGTCTGAGTTTCAGTGCCTTCCAATTAGCCGTAATCGGCTGTCTTGGACATGTGTTAGCAGATGATACTATCTCATCGCTTCACTCTCGTAATCACATCATATTAAAGTTATGGTAGGGAATTTAGCATCAAAGCAAAAGGGGGTTTGTTACATGGACACTAATGTAGTTAATCTATTTAGACGTGGAATAGAACGCAAACCAATAATTACCGATAAAGTTGAAGACATGACACCCCAAGCTGACTATAAAAAATTATCTGAAAGCCTTGGCATTACCTTGGAGGAAGCTGAAGAAATGGTGGATAAGTTCTATCTTGCATATCCAGCGGCAATAGAGTGGGCCCGGTTAAAAATTAGCCCTAACTTTAGAAAGGGGAAATGATGACATCAGAGGATCTATCCAGGATGTCTTTAAAACAGATTCACCTACTCAAAGCAGATGTACAGTCGGGCCTGCTATATGATCTCCTACACGCTGAGCTAGTCCGGCGTAGAAAGGCTGCTTATGAGAGTAAGTTAACTCCTGAGGAACTAGCAGACCACAAGGATTATCTTCAATATTTGGAGGAGGTAAGAGGGTATGGAGTCACCTGGAGTAAGAGTAGTTCAATTAATTGTAGACGTTAGAATCCAGAGTGAAGAAGATGAAATGGTGATACTTCAAGCTGTAGAAGCAGCTATAGGTGGTCACATAATGAGCGGTATAACTTTAATGGATGTTAGCAACTTCTATCAAGAGAAGTGAGAAAAGTACCTCTAAGGAAAGCCTTAGAGGTACTTGACTTTTTCTTGGTTTCATGCAACAATTAGGGGAGGTTCAGAGAACCTTACTTTAATTTAAACAGGAGGTATGTATAATGTCAGTAATTTCAATCACATTGACCTTAGATGCGGCCAACAAACGTAACCTGGATGGTATTGTAGAACAGCTCAGAGAGGTTGTTGCTAAAAACTCTAATAGCGTCCTTTTCATTGATGACAGCCAATGGGCGGATGGTGTCCCATTCTATGAAGTAAACGAGAAGATTCATATTAAGAGCATGGAGGGGGAAGTGGGATGACAGTATTAATGAAGGTTGACCTCTCTAAATTTGAGGGTAAAACCTTAGTATTTACCCAAGAAGAGCATCGCAGTGGTTTAAGCACTGAACAGTTTGTAAAGGAGAATCTACCCGACCTCAAGTATGCTTGGCTTAAACTAGATCAGCACATTGAAGTATATGCTCCGGCATGTGTTAGTACTGAGGTAGTGGAGCACATATATGACCTTGTGTTCACTGAGGGTGAGTATCCTCAGTTCCCAGACTTTATTGCTTTACCCTTAGAGGGCAACACTTTGTCTACTCTATGTGAAGACATTAACTATGCATTCCTCCAGTTAGAAGGCCCAGAAAGTGAGTATCTCCATAGATGGTGGTTTGATGAAACTCTAAGCGATATCATAAAAGATGAGGAAGGCATGGAATCCTATTGGGCCACTGCCCGATCCTATCCAGAAATGATACTGAAAATGCCTTCTTCATTGTCAAGCCCTGAATTAGTTAGTGCAGTGGGAAAATTTTTTGAAGCTCGGATACGTAAGGCAGGATATTCATCAGAACAAGTGGAGCTGGAATTTATATACACAGCCCCACCCTGTAAATCAGAGATACGCTTTGTATTTGACGATGCTCGGTTCTTCACTCATGGTGATATTGCTAGATTTATCAATGCTATGGCTGGAAGGACGGTAAGTGAAATTGAGTGAAACACCACGCAATATAGGGGAAGTTATTAAACAGATTAAAGCAGAGCTACCAGAGGGTACAGATCTCAGTGGGTTTGAACGTGTTAGCCGAGACGCCTGTTGCACCGCACCTGAATTAATGTATATAAGATGGGATCAGTTATCTGAGGTTGTACAACGTATAGTGGGACATCCTGAGAGTATCTGTGAGCAGTGGCAGGTTAAAGTTCTTAGTATATTCTCTACTTTGACCCATGATGAGATTATCAAGTATTTACATGATACTGGGCATATTCAGGAGATTAAGTCTGAGTCCCTTAAATTAGAGATAATTGACATTGGCACCCTTGATACCAAAGGTTGCGTACACTTTGATGGTGGAGTATGCCATGCCCCTTGGCCTGAAGGCCCATATGGCGAGGGGTGCAAGTTAATCCACACAGATTCCTGTAAGCACTACAAGGCTCCTACCCCTAGGGACGTGGTACTGTGCCCTAAGTGTAACAAACCTGCAGAAGTTCAAATAGATATCAAACAGGGTGAGGTAGTGGATTATTGCTGGGGTTGTAAAGATTGTAACGTCATAATAGAAAGCTAAGGAGGCCATACAATGATTGCAGTGATCAATCTGGAGAATCTCACTACCCAACAGGCTATAATTTCTACCCTAGAGGCCGTAGGGGAGGGTGTAGATCATGTGTTTCTTGAATCCACAGATAATACTATTTTAGCACTAATACCACAAAGCATGCCACACCCTAGCATGAGGAAGGATCTAGCTCAAATATCTGAAATTTGGGTGAGATACTCAGAAGATAGGGATTTTGTGCCAAGTATTGAAGAGCACAATCTACTTCAAGACAATTCAGTGCTCCTAACTGATTATGGCTTCTGGTGGGGTGACCTACAAGTAGAAGTCCAGGACTTTACTCCTGCCACCTAGTTCTTCACAACCCCACTCTTAGCAGGTGGGGTTTTCTTATACGCTTTCATACCATTTAACCTTACTTGACTTTTCCCCCAGCCCATGGTAAAATTAATCGTGGGGCGAAGCCCACGCAAGATAAGGAGGTATGTGTGAGTGAATGTAATTACAATGGAAGGTGTAGCTAGACCTTGTGAATCCATAGTGCTTAATGTGCACTACAAGATTCATCCTAGCACTGGGTGGTCTAGCCTCATGGAAGGTACTATCAAAGTGGTGGAAATCCAGCCTGCTATCAGTGTTCCTAAAGAAGCCGGAGAGTACATAGCGGAGTACATCTCAGATAAGAATTTCTGGAGTGAGGAAATAGCTGAGACACTAGCTGGATACTTTATTGGGTTTGAGTATGTTTCTCCATATCTGGTGGATAAGAGTGTACGGTGGCTCCCTTTAGATGTCTTCAGTGATCACATTACTATAGTGTAGGAGACATACAGATGAAAGACAAAAGCAATGAAATAGGGGAGAGCAGAAGATTGATAGATCAGAGTTACTCCCAGTTTGAACTTAGAGTTATGGCTGCTTTAGCTAAGGAAGGAATAAATGCACATCAAAGTCCTACATCTAATAGACCAGAATCCGATATACTGGATGCTAATAGGGTGATAATTCATTCAGACCCTACTGCTAACAACACATTAGTACTAAGGATCATAAAGAATAGGCCTAAAAGTGCCTCAGTTTTAGTTACTATATACGGGCCAGATATAAAAGATTAGGAGGTATGTAAGTGTTCAGCGTTAAGGAATTATCAACCCTCAGAGATGAGTTACAAGAAATATCACATGGATACTCCCGACTTGAGCTAAAAATCCTATTATGCTTAGTTATGGAAGATATGAATACAAGGGACACTGAAGATCAGATGCTTAAAGCTCTATCAACTAAGTCTACTTGACTTCCCCCCCACCCCCATGATAAAATTATTCAACGGGTCGGGGAGCACCCTACGACCACTATAACAATATGAAGGAGTGTATGTGAATGAGTAAAATGTATATGGTTAATGGCAAAGAGGTATCTTCCCTTAAAGAACTAGCTGTGGAACTGGGAGTACCCCGTGTTACTACTCGGGACATCGAGGCAGGTCTATATCCAGGAGTTATCGTGGATGGCGGGGACAATATTGATGAAGAGCCTGAACTGGAAGTTCTAGATGAGGTGGAAACCTCCTTGGACAATGCCACTGAGGATGAGGTAGCTGTTGCTGCTGAAGAGGTGGAAAACACTGATGAAGAGGAGGAGCCTCCACTAGAAACTCCTGCACCTAAGCTTCAAGGTAAGCCTGCGGTGATATCAGATGTAACTTATCCAGAGAAGGGTACTTATAAGGAGAAGAAACCTCTACAGAAGTTTATTAAGAAGCTCTCTATTGATGAGCTTATGGAGTGGGCTGATCTGGAAGGTATTCTCTCCGACATTAAAGTCACAGACCATGAGGCTATCTGGCGTATGCGTGTGGCTATGGCGATTGTTGAGCTACACTTCCCTAAGGAGAAGACTGGGGGTAAGTCTAAGTCCAAATATGCTGCCTACACTACAGAGCAGTTAGTGCAAATGACCATGGATAATGACTTGGAAGTGAAAGATGCTAAGGGTGATTTGAGGATACTCCGCATGTATTGCATAATGGCATTGCGAGATGCTAAATTGTTGGGATAAAGGGGGAACTAAGATGGGTGTTCATCTTGTGATACAAGAAGTCCTAAAAACAGTAATCACTGGATATGTACTTGTCAAAACGACACCTGTTGTATATGATTTCTTTAACAGGCTAATACCATAAGGACTAGGCTCCCGCTAAGTGTGGTGGGAGCTAAACCTGATTATAGGAGAGGGGTAGATGAACTGATTAAGGTGATGAATTGAAGTGTAGGGAGGCTATTCTTAAAGAAGAATAAGTTTCTTTAAACGCATGTGTGCAAAAGTATCAGTAAATGATTGTTATCATTGTCCACATGGAGAAGTAGGTATGTTTGTGTACTGGGACAAATTAAAAGAGGGGCATCCTGGTGATGGTGATTACATACCCAGTGATTGTCCCCTACCTCACCTTAAAGAAGATAAGGAAACGCCACATTATTATGAAGTACCTTGGGATGACATCGGGTATACTTTACTTGGTTGGTTGATATTGTTTGTGATATTTGGGGCTATGGGTCTATTTATTTTCCACGACTAAGTACAAGAGGTGAATAGATTAAATAGAACTGCGGTTGAAGATACTGAGTTTATAATTAGGAGGCATCTACTATGTTCTGTAAAAACTGTAGTAAGGATATGTCTGCCAACGCATTACACTGCCCAAACTGTGGGGAGCCTACTAAAAGTGAGGTTCTAGCCAAAGAGGTTAAGCCTTGGTCTATGGTTAAGCTGGGGGTAATTCTTAGCCTTACTTGTGTGTTTCCCTTTGTTGGGTTTATCTTTGGTGGTATAGCTCTAATCAAAGAGCCTACACGTGCTCAGGGTGGGGTGGCTATTGTAGTGGCCATATTGGCCATGGTGGGGTGGCTGGGAGTTAATAGCGGAGGCAGTTCTAATCTGTACTAGGGGGCTATATATTGGATCTGATTATTTCCGGGAGCATAATCTTGGTTAGTGTTATCACTTATTTATGTTTCATTTTCAAGGGGCCTACTAAGAGGAGATGCTATGATGGTGCCGAGTGCCCCCATCTCGATGAGTGGGAAACTTGTCCCTTAAGAATTAAGGAGGTTAGCAAGTAAATGGACAGCATAAGTATTAAGGCGTTAACTGAGCTCAATGCAGACATAGCTGTTCAGGAAGAGGTTCTATTAGCTAATAAGGTGAAAAGGCAAGAACTCCTAGACGCTTGTGACCCCAGGCGCGAGGATGGTGGTGGTGCTGTTAGCATAGAACTTCCACATGGGTACGCAATGTTTACATGTGACCTGTGTGGCGCATCTTGGAGCGCTGAATAAAGAATAAGCCCACTTATATGTGGGCTTATTCAATATGAAAGAGGAGGACAAGCTCATGTTAAACCTACACCTACAATGGGGCATAGATCCTGGCACATTTATTATGAAGAAGGGGGTGGAAATACTTAAGTCTGGTTCCGAATATGGGGTATATGGTATAATTGATGTGCTGGATAGGTTTATTCACAATGTGAAACATGCTAGCCAATTGAATCATGAAATCGGTATGCCAATGCCAATAGAAGTTGCTGATGACATGATACGGGCACAATATGCCTTAGAGTTTGCTGTGATGCAATCACGTAGGTTCGGAGTAGAGATCCCTGACCCTAAACCTGGAGAGCATGTAGATCGTACCGACTCATATAAAGCTTGGTATGAATGGTGGGATACGTACATACAGCGTGATATGACCTCAGAACAATGGGGAGAGCTTAATGCCTTGTTAGAGACTGGGGGAGACCTATCTAAATTTAGACCTTCAGGTGATTGGAAGCCAGCGGTGGTGTCACAAGAAGTGACTACTGCGGTGAGACCCAGAAATGACTAAGCACCAAGCTCTATATTTCATGTTAGTGGCAGGGTTGGAACCTTTAGGAGTTAGTACCAAAGATATAGCTACTTACCTAGAGATTGCTCAGTCGAAGTATGGGAGTCACCTAGAAGGAGCACCCTTTGAGGAACTAGGCAAGTTCGTAGATGGCTGGGTGGAAGACATTAAAGTGAGGAGTGCGGGGATATGTTAATAGCGTTTGGGATAATAAGTGTTACAATATTTGTCGTAAGTGCTGTAATCCTTTTTATAGGATACCATGCGGGAGACTTTAATATGAAGTACCTAAATGGAGGTGTAAGATTAAAACATCTAGTAGTTCCTCCGTGGTTATTGGCTTATTTATTAGTTGAGTATATTGTTATTGCGGTTGGCGACATGGATACTTCTAAGTCCATGTGGAATACAGTTATATGGTATAGGAAGGGTAGTGAGGATGGTAAAGAATGATGGCATTATGCATGATAAGTGCAGCAACCATATTAGCTGGATTAGGTGCGTGGATGGTGCTTATCTTTATGTGCATGAGCAAAGAACCTGAGGGAGAAGATAATAAGCATGGAGGTATGCGTTAGTGCCGCAAGTTTATATCTTGGTGGTTAGGGTGGCCATTTAGCAGCATCTGTAGGATTAGTGCACAGTCTCATTAATGTATGCAGATCTATTCAGGAGGAGTAGAAATTAGTAGACAAATAGCCCCCTACAAGGGCTATTTTCTTTACCTTCTCATGCTTAGGCCCATAACACCTAACCTTACTTGACTTCTCCTCTGTTTTGTGATATAATTGGGTGTGGGGAAGAATGCCCCCACAGAAAATAAGAGGAGGTATGTAAATGGCTGTAGCATTTTTTAACCCTTGTATGTACAATGTTGAAGGCACTGGATTGGTGACACCCCCTAATGTTGATGACTTTAAAGCTACTGAATACCCACATTTTCATGTATTTCTGAATGTTCATCTTGGTCAAGCATTTGATCTCAGTACTATTGAAGCTAACGCTTGCATCATTGCTGCTATCCCCAATGAAAAGATTCTAGAGATAACCTTAAGAGAACTATATAAGCTTGGAGTAAATACAGTAGGTAGTAATTATTGGGATTAAAGTAGGGAGGTATGTAGATGTTAACGAAATGCCCAAATTGTAGCAACACTGAGATTCATCACATTGATATTATGGGGTGGATATGTGTCTGTTGCGGTACACCATTTAATGTCACATTGAAGGTAGGGCCCTGTACAGATGAATCCATGGTGCAGGTCAGTGACCTAGAAACTGGGGAGACTGCAACAGCTACCAGTTTTGCCTTTGGCCAGGTAGCAGATCAAATAATGGGGTGGTTAGAGGGAGAACACATTACCGCCGAGGAGTTACATGAGAGATTCGTGATAGATGGGTTGGATAGCGCCTGTGTACTCACCATGATTATTAGCAGACTTACTATTATGGAGCGCATGTGTAAGGGGGAATAAAGTGGAGCAAGTAAAGATCACAGTTGTGTTCAATTTACCAGAGCTGGGGTTATCTGAGAAGGATAGAGAGTACTTAAATTCCCTCATCCAAGAAGTACTAGTGAAAGAGGGGAGCATGGGGCTCCTCTCAGCACTTGAGGTTTATTTAGGAAAATAAGGGGGTGTATGTATGGAATGTAAAGATGTATCTATTGAGATGTGTACTGCTAAGGGGTACCCATGTCACTGCAACATGTGTGAAAATAAGTCTAATTATCAAGGTGTGTGTGCAATTACCAAACTGAACACCTGCCCCATATTTGGATGCCCTAAGCACCCATTGCCAACTGCTGAGCCTGAACCTACTGCCCCAGTCCTCTACCTTGTGTACGGGGGTGATAACTCTACTACAGCACCCAGCTCAGCGTATTTGGTGTATGGCCTGAATGACCCCATGCACCTTGAGAATATCCTGGAGGAGCATGATAGGGATGTGTGCTTAAACTGCGAAGGCAATGCCTGCAATACGTGCCACTGTAAGGATGCAAAGGCGCACATCAAGCACCTAGTTAACTTAGGGCATACTGTAATTCCAATATCAGGGGTGGTGATAAAAGACGGAGACGACAATGCCATGGCATATAAATGTCTAGATAGTGGGGGTGAGGAAGATGAGTAAGCTGTGTAGAGAGGTACTGCGAGAATGCGCCAATCAGATATGTCCGTGCAGAGGGTGCCCAGTAATACCACAATGCGAGCAATGCTCCCTATATGGGTGTGCAGAGCACAAAGCAACCTATGCAGATGGTAAAAAGATAGGAGTTGAAGATGATGAGTAGATTTTGTGGGGATGTGGATGTGGAAGTCTGTGAGTGTGAAGGACATGATTATTGTGAGTGTGGAGATTGTGATTTTTTCCTATCAGGAGATTGCATTTGTTGTCCCTTGTATGGATGTCAAAAGTATGGTGCAGTGCTATCAAATCTGACAAGCTTAGCTGGTGGTACCAATGAGTAAGCCTTGTAATAAGGTTGATGTAGAAGTCTGTGAAGATATTTGCCGGGAGGAGGCAACTGGATACAGTACCTGCCCGTGTGTGTACTGCGAGGATGGGTATATCAAGCTTAAAGAAGGTGAGTGTGCTCACCCAGTTTCAGGTACTTGCCCCTTATATGGGTGCCCTAAACACACTGCCATATTAAAGGAGGAAACTAATGAGTAAGATGTGTCTTGATGTGAGTAATTTAGTATGTGACAACACAATTGGGGATAAGATGTGTCCTTGTACTACATGCGATGTAGGATGTCGATTATGCCCAGCCTATGGATGTCAAAAGTGTGCTGCTACTGAAAAGCAGGCACCCTATGCCTAAACAATGCTGGGAAATCTCTAGTGCTGAGTGCAGTAATAAGGGCTACTCATGTTATTGTATTGATTGTGATAGGTGGACAGCATGTTATGATTACCATAATGGGACTCCCTGTTCTATATATGGATGTCCCATAGTAATGGGTAGTATAAAATGTTAAGGGTGTAAATTCCCATTACAGATCACCTACTAGCAAGCCAGGACAAAGAGGATACCACATGGTATCCTCTCTCCGCGTTTGCGGGGGTGGACGCCTATTCCCGGCCTTACAAACCTTCTTACAAACTTCATAGGAACTTTGTAAGGGAATTTCCGTCCGGTATGGGAAACCCTTCTCCGAGAAATTCTCTTACAAATTTTCTTACAGCTTTTGTGAGGTTACTGATAAGCCCTAGTTTGGGCAGGCATGGGATAACCTTATATCACCTAATCTTACTTGACTTTTTCTCTGGAGTGTGAGATAATTAAAATGGGGGCGGAAACTATGCCCAAATATATAAGGAGGTATGTGAAATGTTTCTAGTATGTGTGGAGAGTGAAGCTATAGCCGTAGCTTATGTAACAAATGAAAATGATGGTAGTGTTAGGGAAATGCAGGGAGACTTAGTTCTAGGTGTGTTTCATGCTGAAACTGAGGAAGAAGCTATTAAGATGGCTTCTGAGCAGATGTCTTTACCCCTTGGCATGCTAATAGCCTATGAATTGGGGTCGATGGGATGAGTAAGCTATGTCCTGAAGTAATACACATATGTGAGCAGAACCTGGATAGGTGTCCATGTTTAGATTGCCCCAGGATTGATCACAATTACTCTATGGATGCCAGTGACCCCTGCCCATCTACTGGAGTTAGTACTTGTCCATTATATGGGTGTCCCAAGCATGAAGCTACTGTAAAAGAACAGGATTGGCCTAAAGCTTATAACAGTATGTCAGATTATAAGTCTTAAGAAGGAGGTAGCAAGCAATGTCTAATCACACAACAACTGATATTGAGGATAAAGTGTTAGAGATTGGTAGGGTAATTGAGGATGCCATAATTGATGCCCAAACAGGTAAACAGTCCTGGGCAGAAGCCCTAATGCAAATACGTGCTGAACTAGAGAATGCTAACAGTATACCTATTGCTAACTTCACTGTGGAGGTCAATATACGTGGAAATTATGGCACATTCTTTGTACGTGGGGAAGATGGCACAGGATTTCATATAGCTATTTCTGAGCTAAAGGTTAAAGGAATTAACACTGAGTCAGAACAAGAGGTATTTGATTATATCATGTCTAACTATCCAGAAAGGTTAAAACATCATAAGATGATATAGGAGGGATAAGAAATGCCAAAGTATGTAGTAGCCGGATGCAGACAGGGATATGGCATGGATGCTGATAAGTTCTATAACACAGTAGAAGAATATGAAGCAGTAGACCATGAAGAGGCTAAGAGTATGGCGAGTAAAGACGGCATATGGGTAGAGCGTTGTACCTTAGCAGATGAGGAGACCTTAACTAGGAGGTAGATAATGTGGATAAAACGTGTGATGAAGTGAACATTAGTGTATGCTTTAATGGTGAATTAGGTAACAGCAATATATGTAAGTGTGACGTGTGTGATCAGTATTCACATGTATCCAAGATATGTATGCTTACCCAGAAGCATACCTGCCCCTTATATGGATGTCCTAGGCATAAAGCTGTAGTGAAATAAGATTGTAACAGAATGGAGGACTATAAATTGTGACAGCTAAGGTGTACTGGCATCACCCTGAATCAGGGTGTGTGTTTACTACTGAGGGTTATGAAGATGACATACTGAGTGATGGTATGTGTGTAGAACTAAACCTAGAGGAATATGAAGTATGGTTTAAGTTCTATGCAGAGGGCAAGTAATTGAAGATGCTACATTAAATCTATTTGCTACAAAGAGGAGTACACATTGCGTGTACTCCTCTAGCACGTGGGGTTACTTGACTTCTCCCCCATTTCATGATATAATTAATCATGCCCCGAAGGTCTGGGCTAAGAGGAGGTATGTGTAGTGAATGTGTTAGCTAAAGCTAAATGCCCTAAGTGTCTAGAAACTGGTATGTGGGATGAAATTAACAAGTCTTTATGCATCAATTGTGGTGCGGTAAGCACTCTGGACTTCTCTAAGATGACTGCTTATCTGTGGTATGATGCCGAAGGGGCTGTACGCCAAGCATATGTAGTGCAAGGCACCGATGATCCTGTTGAATTAGAACACGTACTGGATGAGCGTCCTACTGAAGATGAGGAGGGTAATGAAGTAGATCCAGAGGATACTGTTCCATATCTCATCAGCCGGGGGTATGTTGTCACTAAATTGTCTAGCATACTAGAAGAGGATGGTTATGATGCCCCAATGGCGCATGAATTAGGAGAGGAGTATTAATATATGTTGTGCAATGATGTTGACAGAAAAGTATGTTTCTCTAAGACGGGTTGGTGTGAGTGTGTGGATGGGTGTGAGCATGCTAAGCCTGATGGGTGTACTATAACTAAAATGGACACCTGCCCCTTATATGGGTGTCCTAAGCACCCCATATTAGCTATCACAATGGAGGACACCCCTATTATAAACCCTGTCTCAGAAGTATCTGAAAATGACTTATTAGCCCAGAGATATTTGGATGCTTGCAGGTTGTACCTACATGGTTCAGGTGCTTACCTCATCACTAATGCCCCTGAAGATATTGCTAACAAGGTGCTAGGGACAAAATTACCAGAAGATTTATGCTTCAATACAGGTGCTAACTATTATGCAGACCAACTCAATAAGCTTGGTTACATTGCTAGGAAGATACTTGTAGGGGAGTCAAGTGCTTACCTAGAATAATGAATTGATACCCCCAGGGGGTATATTATCTTAGCCCCTGTGGGCACTCCTATTTCAATACCCCCTTGATATTTTTGAACCCCCTGGGGGAGGGGGTATGCAGTTCTTTTAGGGGGGTAATTTTTTTAATAGCTAACAGTTAGCCCACCATATGTGGTATATGTTAGGATTTCCATTTGATAATAGTGGTTAGAGGTATCTCATGTGAGATACCTCTTTTAGTTGTTTACTTACATGTGGAGTTACGAAAGATAAAGATATTAATGGTTAAAGTGGGGTGGTTGTGTGGAAAAGGGTATGTGCATAGCTAGGCCAGAAGTAAGATGTCCTTACTATGCGGGCGGGGTGCCCCCTATATGCGGGGTGTGTAAGCATTATGAAACAATTGAAGTAGTAACTGGGGGCCTTGTGTTTGAAGATGAGCATGGCAATTGGAGCACTACTGGATGTCTATTTGACATGAGTGTAGTGTGTATCCTAGATAAAAGTGAGTTTATAACCTTAACCTCCTGCTCAATGTGTAAACTAGGTGGATTTAGAAAGCTTAATGATATGTTGAAAGGTAGGGACGAGATATAATATGCTTGTTCTATTTGTTGTAATATGGGTGTTCTATTTGTGTGCTCAGTAAGTGACTTGTGGGGTTTATTGTGGTAGGCTACTGCAGTGGATAACTTAAAATAAAGCGAGCCAGGTATAGGATGAATTAGCATTGAATGAATTAGCATTGAATGAATTAGCATTGAATGAATTAGCATTGAATGAATTAGTATTGAATGAATTAGTATGGGATGAATTAGCATTGAATGAATTAGCATTGAATGAATTAGCATTGAATGAATTAGTATTGAATGAATTAGTATGGGATGAATTAGCATGGGATGAATTAGCATGGGATGAATTAGCATGGGATGAATTAGTATGGGATGAATTAGTATGGGATGAATTAGTATGGGATGGGTGGGGTAGCTTAAAGCGAGCCCGCGTAAGCGGGCGAGCCTATTGAAATTTATTGTTCTAGGCGCGCCTACCAGAAACATAGCATCCCTAGGATCGAGCTAGCACAACTTATAACTGATCATATATGTAAAGGATGTGTAAAGAAGTAATGAGATCAGACTTAGGCACAGCGCTAGGCGCATCGCGCCATGACATTGACGTTAGCTTTAAAGAGTCAGTCTACTCATCTCACCCCACCTGCCTAGCCTGTGGCCAAACAGCCGGTTACCGGCTAGTGGCCAAGCATGCCGGTGTTAATAGTCAAGCAGTAGTGTCTGAAGGGTTTGTCTGTGAGTATCATCTAACAATACAGCCTGCATTTGACCCTAAGGACTTTGGTATACGCAAACTCACATAAAATAAGGAGGTCATTTTATGGTCATGGTGCCCACCCCTAACAAACCCACTCAACTTGAAACTAAATATTACAAGTTAGAAAAACTATGTGCATGGGAACATATAAAGCAGCTTAACAGTAGATTACTAGATGGGGAATCTCCCACTAGGCTATCTGATTGGTGCAGGCTACATGGGTTTAGTATATCTATACAAAAGCTGTATGAGTACAAAGCCTTGTTACAAAGCTCCTTGGCTAAAGAAATAACTGTGGAAAAGCTATTAGGCATAAGTGCAGCAGGTATCCCTGCTCCCAGACAGTCTATCATGCTACCTCCTGTAGCACACGAAGAGGCTAAAGTTAAGGTGCGCAATGAATTACAAGTGCTAGACCTGGTCATACAACGAGGGTTTGATAGTCTTCTTAATGCTAAGGAGGTTAGCTTATCTGACACACTGAAAGCTATTGAAATGAAAAATAAGTTAACACAAGGTAAGCATGCTGGCCTTACAGAGTTTGGGCTAGAACAAGTACGTGAGCTGGAGGATAAGAAGTTTGGTGCTATCTTAGAGATAATTAAGAGGTATGTACCTTCAGATAAGTGGGAGGAGATGGACAAGAATATAGCAGACATAGAGTATGCTTATTACTTGGAACATGCTCCTGAATACCTAAAACAATATGAAGATGCACAAACTACTGACTAAGGAGTGATAAAGATGACAAGCCCTATTGACACCATAGTAGCACAGATTGGTATGCCCAGTGGTTTGACTGTAAGGAGTTGCATAGATCACGGGAAGTTCTTAGTACCAAAGCATAGTAAGTTTAAGTGTCCAGGGTGTGCTAACTTAAACAGCGTACCAAATGGCACGGGCGGTAATGGGGATACAGCTCTTATTAATGAAGCTAAGGTATCAGCATTAAACGCTATGAAACACTACGTTAGTCTGGGCGGGTGATTATATTAGACACGTAAAGCCAAGAGGAGCACCATATGGTGCTCCTCTGCTTGTTGGGGTGAATGTAATACCGACTGATTTAGTCGGGATTGGTGGTAATATACTGTATACACTGGCCGTAGACGGCCTACCTAGGAGAGCGTTTCCTCTTGTTTAATCTGTGGTAGTATATTAAGCTTTCTTTCAGCAGGTTATGTCACAGAGGATAAAAACTTATAATAGCTTATCCGTAATAGTAACACTTAAGTATACAGTTCGTGTTTAAATATACTAAAAACGAGATAGGAGCCTTGGCGACTATCTCGGGGCCGAAGGCCCTTTAAGCTAAAAGAGAGTAAAGTATAATAAGCATCTTTCTCAGCTATAAAAACCTTCATACAGTATAATAACCCTACCCCCCATAGGGTTTTTTCGGTTTAAAAAAGCTTTTTAAGCTTTTTAATATTTTAAGTATATATGATGAACTCTTAAAAAGTAAACATTAAAAAACTAAAAAAAAGAGATATAATAAGGTTACTTAAAATAAAAAGAAGTATAAGTAGTATACTTAAAATACTTAAAATACTTAAAATACTTAAAAAGCTTTTTTAAATTAAAGGGAGCACTTCTACCTCCCCTCAGTACATCAAAACGCCTAAACAAGGGGGGTTAGCATCAAAGAAATAATATGACACCCTA
>Ga0209318_1000503_pt1 | contig 37679 bp, 77 predicted proteins | sample RifGroE1_FD_183999 | JGI IMG/M metagenome (GOLD analysis project Ga0209318, IMG submission 183999) | Groundwater microbial communities from Rifle, Colorado, USA - Groundwater E1 (SPAdes) (version 2) | ecosystem: Environmental > Aquatic > Deep subsurface > Groundwater | place: Rifle, Colorado... | reverse complement strand
AATCGGCTTTCCGATTGCTTTGACATATCTCAAATCACTCTCACGTTTCCGTGATTCAATGAGCATTGCGCTCAATTGTTTTGGCGTATATTCTATGAATTGCCCGTTCTCTACTAACTTAAAACTCAATACGCCATCAATAACGTTTTCTTCAAACATATCACCTCCCTCCGAAAATATCTTTCAAAAAATCCGGCATTTCACTTGAATGAGATTTATTACGATTACGATTCTGATTAAGCATTGATTTGATTATGTCGTTACACGGCTTGCAATATACCGCCATACCAGCACGTACCCTTGCATCACGCAATGTCGCCATGTATTTTCCGCAGTGATCGCAATGAAGTTCGGTGGTCATGGGTGCAATATACATACATATACACATTCTGTCAATTACTTTGTATATGCTGTAATCGGATTACAGATTTTGTCAATAACCTTGTTCACGCAACCTACTTTGTTCACTTTGCATGAACAATCAAAAATAAAGAAAGTTATACTACCTTTTTCAGATAAATAGTATAACTCTATTTAAGATTAGGAACTCGCTGTAATCGGATTACACTTAGTCACTTGGGACGGGACTATGTAAACATATTCCATATTCAAGAATATAGAATGCTGCAATCTGATTACATTACCCATAATGGATATGTTCGTTCCCAATTTGGGTATATCAGCCAATTTTGCGCATGATAGTTCGCATATAATTTAACCAATGTTCCAAATCACCAGCAGATTTTAATAAGTGACGGTAAATTGTAACTGTAATCGGATTACAGAGTTGAGACTTTACTTTAAGAGTGTAATCGGATTACACTTTTCCTTTCATTGTTTAAAAATCCGCCAAACCATGTGATCAAGAAGAATCACCAAAAGCATAGTGTATGCACCCGAACATGAATGCCGTATTCCATCCCCAACTCTCATCAAACTCTATAACTGCTCCATCGTCTGGAATTTCGTTATCATCTATGCTATATCCATATTTGAATTTTTTAGAGGAGCAATTACCAATGCGCGGCGAAGACTCAAGCTGTTCCCAGTATTTGCACGTAGAGCATCTCCCTAACACGAAGTTAGCACATTCATCTTGCACAGGCTGTTCATCAGTTTGGTAAAGGTTAGTGGTATCTGCTATGCACTTTTTGCACACATCAATCGGCTCCACCTTCATTTCAAGGCAATTAGCGCATTGTGCATCGCCAGCGCCAAGTGGTTTCAGTTCATCAATCCGCTTCTCTATACCTTTCATTTTTCGCCTTCGCATATCCTAACCATGCATTCGCACAGTCGTGAATCTCGTGATGATCTGATAGTCCAGCGCCACTTCGCGCCATTGGTACTGTAAACTCAATTCGCCCGCCTCTTTTCGCGGGAACTCAGTAGTTGTGCCGTATGTATTCCATTCTCATACCATCAAACCCAAAAAAATCTTGCGGATGCAATTCACAGCCGCGTCCGCACCAGTACTTCCCATATCGCTCCATTCAGGTGCAACTTCATTTAGAGTTCCTACTACACGCCTCCATGACCTCGCCTGTTGAGCTTCCGGGGATGCGTCATCACATTCCAAACTCTCATGTCGTACTCGCTCATATTCATTTTGCAATACCTTGATAAAATCCATGTATTTTAATAAAGTTGAGTGCATAGATTCGTTTCCGTTTTTTAATTCTAAAATCTCCGCGTTCAGTAGCGTAACTTGCGTATTAAGGCTCATTTTGTCCGACTCAGAAACCTCGAAAGCTGCTCTCCATTCAACATCCTGAGTAAAAATGGCTTGCCGCGCAGCAAATAAATCTGCATTCAATTCTTCCACGCGCTGCCGATATTCAGCAATTGTTTGGTCTGGGTAGCTCATACATTCATCCATGCGTTATTTGCCAGCTTCTTTTGTAGGCAAGAAACCCAACCAGCGCCAACCCACACCGATTTTGTTCTCCACTCGCAGCCATCTTGACCAATCCATGATTCTGTAACTCTGCTTTCATTGTGGATCTTCATGATATTTACTCCGTTGTTAAAAAGATTTCAGCATGTAATCACACTCCTTTCAGCACACCACCACCCAATCACGAATTCGGGCATCATGCAAGATAGCCATGTGTTTTCCGCAGTAATTACAGTTTAGTTCTATTCCCATATAACTCATCTTCAGTAATCTCAAACGAATCCATCAACGCTTTGATATACCCATACTCAAAGCCAAGTGTGAATACGCCATCATTCCACTTGTATTGAGCTATCGTTCCACGCATATCCACAGGATAGCCAGAACGGTCAAGTCCATCACCTCCAGTTATTCCGCGAATCTTTTTAATTGCTGATTTTTTATTCATGCCGCCACTATACAGCCTATATACACACTTGTCAATTACTTTTAGCTTACTGTAATCGGATTACAGAGTTAATGTAGTTTATGAAGAGTGTAATCGGATTACACTTTTCTCACTGTTTAGCGCGAATGTGAAATAGTTGTTGACTTGGTGGCGGGAATGTGGATAATGACTACCTATCAGCGGTTGCGCGCTAGTTTGATTCGATTGAAGCCTTAATCTCATCATGTTTTGAATCCTTCGGGAAGGTGCGCAACCACCTAAAGACATGAGCAGATTAAGGCTTTTTGCTTTCCGCTGGTCGCAAGTGACGCGATAGACAGTGACCTGCATGGGTCGGATGCACCGGATACACCGATACTTAAATGGCAACTCAACGGATTGCCAAATTAACGATAAGGTCAGCCCTATATTCTTGCGCCGGGGTTCTTACAGATAGCGTGGATAGCGTCAGTAAGCGAAACAGGTAAAGCACAAAGTGAAGCGTTTGGTCGGACGTTACCCGACACCTGATAAGTGAGAGATAATCCGCTGGTTTGCAAATAGCCCCAGCAGTAACCCTGACAAGGTAGGAAGTTCACGGGACGGCGCAAGCTATGGGATATTACGAAAGGCAATATGGAATACACTGAATCATCCTACAAAGAACATTGCAACGAATTAACCACAGTTTGGTTTAGGCTTCTTTCTTCCAGAGAAAAAGGATTATATTTCTCAATGAAACTTGCTTATTGGGCTTGTTCTGGATGTTTACCGGCGAACATAAAGGATTTATCAAGTATATTGAATGTAAATTGTAATGAAATAATTGAATCATTGGATGCAATTATGGAAACAAATATCTTTTATGAAAAAGATGGATTTTTAATCCACCAAGAATTGGAACAGTGTCTAAATAATAAAAAAGCATCTACGGATAAAAGACTTGAATCTCGTGGACTAATTAGAAAACAAGACAGAAAAAGACTGAATAGTGATGATTGGCTAATTATTAAAAAGAGAATTTTTGAACGTGATAATTACACTTGTTTGTATTGTAGTGTTCGTGGAGTAAGGCTTGAATGTGACCATATAATACCAATAGCAAAAGGTGGGTCGAATGAAGAATTAAATTTAGCAACAGCATGTGTGCTGTGTAATAGGGAAAAGCGTGATTCGTTAATTGAAGATTGGCTTAAGAAAAACAAAAGATTAAAGGTTATGCCGATATTCAAATTTAACAACAAATACACTTGCCCAGACGATACGCCGTTTGAGCTGTAATTGGATTACAGATAGGGAACCAAAATGACAATCACTTTGCTCAATACCGATTGCATGGCATTTATGGCGACATTGCCGGATAAGGCGTTTGATTTGGCGATTGTTGATCCGCCATATGGGATATTAAATAAGACGAAACGAGGCTCTCAACGAAGTCCGCATCTTTACAGTGTGCGCGGTGAAGATTGGGATTATGTCCCAGATAAAGAATATTTCGATGAATTGATGCGGGTTAGCAATAACCAGATAATCTGTGGTGGTAATTACTTCAGTTTGCCGTTAAGCAACGCATGGATTTTTTGGCACAAGCACCAGCCAATAAGCAATTATTCAGTTGGGGAAATGTTGTGGACATCATTTGAAATGAATACGAAGATTTTTGATTTTCCATGCTACGGGAATATTGGGCAAGATGTGGTTAGATTTCACCCAACCCAAAAGCCCGTAAAGCTCTACGAATGGCTCTTGACCAACTACGCCAAGCCCGGCCAGCGCATCCTTGACACACATGGTGGGTCAATGTCAATCGCCATAGCCTGCCACAACCTCGGATATGACCTGACGCTATGCGAACTGGACGAAGATTATTACAATGCAGGTGTGGCTAGATTCGAGCAGCACAAGGCGCAAGGATCGCTGTTCGAGCCGGAGCCGGTCAGGACAACCAGTGTTCAATCTTCCTGTATTTAAGGAACCAAAATGACCTACCACCAATGGCGGCATAGCACCAAGTCAAAGCCAATCAAGTGGATTGAGTTGGAATTTGATTATGGATGGATACATGTTGATGCATCGAAAGCCATCGAATCTGCCCTAGAAGCCGCCTACCGAGCAGGATTGAAGCATGGTAGGAAAGATGCAGTAAATACTACGAAATAACTGACAAGAATATATGCGATACCTTAGTCTTTTTTCTGGAATTGAAGCGGCGAGTCAGGCGTTTATTCCGCTAGGTTGGGAATGCGTTGGGGTGGCTGAAATTGAGCCGTTTCCATGTAAAGTATTGGCGCATCATTATCCAGACGTACCGAATCTAGGTAGTGTCACTGAAATAACAAAAGAACAGATAGAATCACTTGGGCATATTGACTTGGTAGTAGGCGGATTCCCTTGCCAAGATTTATCTATAGCTGGTAAAAGAAAGGGATTACAAAATGAAGATGGAAGCGCAACAAGGTCTGGACTTTTCTTCACCGCAATGCGAATCATCGAATGGGCAAAGCCACGATGGGTCGTCGTTGAGAATGTGCCCGGATTATATAGCAGCCAAAAAGGGCGAGACTTTGCTTCCGTGGTTGGAGAAATGGCTGGGTGCGAATTTGACGTACCGAGAGATGGATGGAAAAATGCCGGTTGTGCAGTCGGCGAAAACGGACTTGTCGAGTGGATCACTCTGGATGCGCAATACTGCCGAACACCTGAGTACCCTAGAGCCGTCCCACAAAGACGAAGGCGTGTCTTCGTTGTCCGAGATTCTGGAGACTGGCAAAGTAGAAAACCGCTATTTCTTGAGCCGGAAGGCTTGTGCGGGAATCCTCCGCCGAGCAGAAAAACGAGGGAAGAAGTTGCCGGAACAGTTGCGGGTAGCCTTGATAGCGAATGCGGAGGCGGTAAACTAACGCATCAATCAATAATGAATGGTCATATCATAAAAACATCATCTGAAATATCCCCACCACTCGAAACGCAAGTTGGTGGATTAAGGCAACCATGTACGCAAGCATACGTTACAACTATGCCCGCTATTCCAGCGTCATTACACAAAGGGTTGGGGCATAATAAAGATGAATTTCTGACAATCGCACTAACAGGTAACATGGATGCAATTCCAGATGTAGCACGTACTTTGAGCTTCCGTTATGATTCCAGTTATTGTGCAGATAGAGGAATGGATGTGATAGCACTAGCAGGTAACACCATAGGTCGCGAACCAGAAAACGGCGGTAACGGAACTGGCTTCGATGAATCAGGAGCTAGTTATACGCTTACTAAGACTGATGTTCATGCGGTGGCGTATCCAATTAACACTCAAATTGCTATGCGCCATGAAAAAACTGGAGAAGGGACTGGAATGGGCATTGGTATTGATGGAGACCCAGCATATACGTTACAAGCTGCACATAGCCATGCGGTGGCGTTTCATGTTGATGCACAACCGGATGAAATGAATTTCAGCACCGTAACAACATCAACTTTAACAAAATCACAACATGCTGGAGTAATGCAACCAAATATGCAAGTCCGCAGATTAACTCCAATAGAATGCGCCAGACTTCAGGCGTTTCCTGACAACTTCCTATCACAAGTAAAAGGATACTCAGACAGCGCGGCTTACAAGAGTTTAGGTAATTCGATGGCCTGCAATGTAATGGCTGTCATTGGACAGAAAATACAGCAAGCAAGCCAATTATCCGAAAAATAGCTTTTTTACAAATTTACAATTTGGGCGAAAATCCCCGTCATTAATGGTGGGTATGGATAGCGCGAGCAGAGAAGCTGCTCATGTATTGTAGCAAAGCAAGCTCAACAATTTTCTTTTTGTGAATGCCGTTTTCTTTTGCGAAGGAATCAAGGTCTTCTTTGAGCTTTTCGGGTATAGGCACATTCAATGCTTTCATTTAATTATCCTTGCATTTATATTTAAGTATGCGTATAGTGTACCACATGAAATCCAAAACGCAAATTAAAACTTTGAAAGTTAGAATTAAGGACAAACACGCTGCTATTCTTAATCAATGGGCTTTTGAAGTAAACCAAGTATGGAATGCAGCAAACGAGTTGAGCGCAGATTATTCATGGGTTCCTATTCCTGAGGTTGGATATATAAATTGCGGAACATCAGAATATGATTTGCAGAAAGAGCTTAAAACTATTCGAGCAGAACGTAATTTTTCAATTAGTGCTGTAACTATACAAAGCGTTATTTCTCAACATGCAAAATCTCGCCGTCAATTCAAGAAAAACAAACTTCAATGGAGATGTTCAAGCGGTTCAAAGCGTTCATTAGGGTGGGTTCCATTTAAGTCTGCTGGCGTTAAATTTATCAATGGTCAAGTACGATTTTGTGGGAAATTATTCAGTATTTGGGATAGTTATGATTTATCAAAATATGAATTAGGTACTGGTTCATTCTCGCAAGATTCTCGTGGTCGTTGGTATTTTAATACGACAATTAAGGTTGAAATAAAATCGTCAGAAGGTAAAACATCTGTTGGAATTGATTTAGGTCTTAAAACAATAGCAACTTGTTCTGACGGAACTGTATTTGAACGCAGGCGTATAACAGATGAATTCGCAAAAGAATTAGCAACAGCACAAGGCGCAAAAAAGAAAAATCGTGTTAGGGCGATACATGCAAAGATTAAAAATACCCGTAGCGATGCCATACATAAATTCACTACTACAATGGCTGAAAACTATGGTGCTATTTTTATAGGTGATGTTAGTAGTAAAAAATTGACTAAAACCAAAATGGCAAAGTCAGTATTAGATGCTGGATGGGGTATGTTAAAGACACAACTGAAATATAAAGCGATAGCGCGGTCAGTTATGTTTGAAGAAATAAATGAAAAGTACACCACCCAGATTTGTTCGTGTTGCGGAGTAATATCCGGCAATAGTCCGAAAGGTAGAGCAGGTCTTGGAATAAGAGAATGGATTTGTTGTGAATGTGGTGCAATTCACGACCGCGATATAAATGCGGCAAAAAACATTCTCGCGCTCGGGCATGAGCGTCTAGCTGTAGGAATCTCCGTCCTTTAGGGCAGGAGATGATGTCAACATCGCACCACTATCACCAAACAAACCCGCTAATCAGCTTCCTGACGCTGATACGGGCTATCTGATAGCAAGTCCGATTATCCAGAAAATTTACATTTTTCAAATCTGAAATTCACTCACACCAATTCTCAGTCTGTAATCGGATTACACTTAGGGCGATATTCACTTCGCATAATTCGCAAGCATTCAGGCAGGTTACTTCTCACGCAAATTAAATCGCATACAGGGATAATGACAGGATGATAATATATTAAGCGGGATGTTGGGGAGTGGATTTACTGTACGAGTTGGCTTGGGATAACGGGCTGGATCGACTGGAGGGGGCAAAAGGTGAACACAATTAACAGCTTGCGAGGGGCGCGCCAATAGCATCGAGGGGCGTATAGGTTAGTGCCTGCTAACGTGACGCAATTTGCGGCACTATTGTGACGAATTTTGTCACTTATCTGCGTTATGTCAAACGTATCGAGCTGCCTATATTTTAGGCAATCGCGCTGTAAGTCAATAGGCGCGACATTCTAGCAAATAGTTATGCACAATGGCATGATGTGGCATGGTTACTGCATACTATAATAGCGTAACAGCCACGGCGGCTTGCCGGATTTTAAGGGGAATATGATGAGTAAGAACGAATTTTATAGGGTATGCAATATGCACGGCGTAGAGCTGGCGCAATCGCTGGCGCTTGCTGCATCGCGCATCACGCTGGCGCAGGTGCAATTGTGGGCTGCCTCTTACAAGTGCCCTAGTCACTGGACTGGTGGCGAGTCAACCCATCGCGGCGAGGTGTCAGTATGAGCGCCCGGGCATCGTTAGCACTGCGCGCCCTGTCACTACGGGCAACGTGCGGCAACCATGCGGCGCGGCGCTTTGCTGAATCTCGCGGCGTGATGGGATTGTATCGCTTGGCTTGTCAACTTCATGCGGCGCGCGGGGTGACATCATGAGCACGGCTACGACATATTGTATATATTACGATGATACGCGCCGCCGCCCGTGGAGTTTTAACCTTTTTGACGACGACGGCAAGGTGCTTTTTGAGTCTAAAAATTACAAAACAAAAGCGGCGGCGGCGAGCGTTGCGGCGCGTGCGGTGCGCGGGGTGACATCATGATCTACACTACCCGCACGCACAGCACGCTTGCACATCTTCGCGCATTGCACATAGCAGCACGTCGCGCGGCTTGGCAGATGGTACGCCCTGCATCCAGCATAGTAGAGCGGCATCAAGCATTCACGCGGCATCACAGCAAAGGAGGTTATTAACATGACTATCAATTTGTTACAGGGATCATTGCAGCCCACTGTCGGACTAGATGGGTGGAGGATTACTAGCGTCTACGCTATCGCAGATGGCGCGGAGGATGTGCAGCTGCAATGCGGGGATTATATCTCCATATGTGGCAATGTGTACCGCGACGGCATCTGTATAGCTAATATCGCATAGAGCTATCCTCCCGCGCATTCTCACCAGTGCGCGGCGGGCCTAACTTTGGGCGGATATTGTGGGATAATGATGATGTTTAATTTTCTGTTTGAAGAGTTACCAGTGCGAGGGAAAGTCTATGTTGTCAGGGAATGGCGCTTGCGTTGGTACGCGGTGCCACTTTGCCAACAAAATAGGTTCGCAGAATACGGCGGGTGCTTTTCTGCACTGTAATGCCGCTTAAACGCGCCACAAAGCGCAACAAGGCGTTTACCTGCTATCGGGCGGGGGATGGTATCAATTAACGTAATGAAAGGCTTAAAATGACTAGAATTTATGAAGGCTATACAGGCAACGGCGAAAATGAGGGCGCGAACGTTACCCGATTTTTTAGCAGCTCAGAACAGGCGATAAAATGGGCGCAAAATCAGGTAATCAGCGACCAGGCAACAGTCCTGCAATATGACTATGTCGGGGACATTCTCGATGCTCTGGGGAATACAGGCAAAAAGGCAAACTACGGGATCATATACCGGCAAGGATTCTAGCAATAGCCCGTTAGCAGCGGGCTTTTTGTTTGTCCGATAGGGGCTGATAGCCTAGCAGGCACAATAACGCCTTAAAACGCATCCTGCGGGCAATGGCGGGTAATTAACTGGACTAGCAAGCGGACGGTTTAGCGGATAATCACGGCAACAATTCTAAGGGCGGAAACATGGCAAAGACAATTACCGAAGAAATTACCGGCCAAAAGTACATTCCGGCAGAATTGATTATCGTGGACACCTTCGCTAAAATTAAAGTTATCGGACAATTCAAAATTAGGGATAAGCTGTATTCTGCCAACCTGAAAAGAGGAAGGTGGACACTGAACGGTAACTATCAAATAGTCTACGGAAAGTAAATCAGCAACTATTCAGCATGTACACCGCAACCCGGCAAAACATGGATTCTTCACATCCCAATAGTTAGTACTCACTAACTCACCCAAAACATCGAAATCACACCATCCAGCAAAACATCGGATCATCAGGACTCATTGCGGACATAATTGGTTATTATATCTTTAGCCAATGGTAAGGCGTGTCTACGGCAATCACTTACGCTAAAACATGGAATCAGTGAGCCAAAATACCCGACCAATTTAGTCAAGTGTAATTAATTACAGTCAGAACAGCTTAAAACATGGAAATACTGTAATCGGATTACAGATAGTCAACAAAACATGGTAAAACATTGAACAACTGCTTATTATTTAAGCAACACTTAAAGTAATACATTAACTATTGCCTAAAAATTAAGCAACTGTTCAATATATTTTAGAGGAAAGTTGAACAACTGCTTAAAAAATAGGCAAACAGTATATACCTAAAATATACACTAAAAAAATAGTTAATAGAATCAAGCACTTAAAAATTCATAATCAATTAGAGAGTTGATTGCATTGGGAAAATTGGCAAAAAATAGAGGATATACTCGTAAAATTCCACAGCTAACCATTTGATTATCTAGCAAATACTATCTTCTTATACCTTATAGGAAAATAATAATAATAATAAGATAATATATTATGGCTGGTGTGCCGTGACTACGGATTTAAAGAGCATAGTGTTAAAAATGCACTTTATGTAATATATTCAAGTGTTTAACTGCGGTTTTGCTTAGGAATTGCCTAGGAATGAATAGGGGTAAGGCTTTGCGACTAGGTATTATGCAAAATAGTTTATTATTATCTTGTATTCTTCGTAGATTATGCTATTATGACTACCTGTTCGGTTGATTAACTTTTGAAAGGGTAAATAAAATGAGAATTACACAAAAAGACTTGGAAGCTGTTGTTTCACGGATCAATCGTATTTGTGGAACTCCTGCTACTCCGTATTCCAAAGATGCGGAAGGTAATATTTCGCCAAATGGTAATATTTCGCCAAATGCTAATTGTTATCATTTGGATTATGCCTATAGCGGAGTTCAGCTTGTGCAAATGTCCTCTACCATTGGCTGTTCTGGAGTTGGCAATGTTCTAGGAACTGGTCATATTCCGAAGTCTGACTTATACAATCGGATGCAAGCGTTTATCGCTGGTTTGGAGGTGACAAAATGACCTTTACTACATATTCAGAAGCCGAAACTGAAGCTGTGAAACTTGGTGCTGTCGATGTTGGCGTATATTCACCTAACTGGGCTTTGCATGGTGCATTCTGCGCCCACTTCTTCGATGCTGCTGGTCTGGAAGTCGGCTTTTACCATTACGATCTGAACAATCCGCTTCTCGTTCTTGAACCTCGCCGTTCATGGAGTAAATCATTCAAGGATGGTTTACAGTTCAGTAAAATTGGAAAGGTGCAAAAATGAAACGATGTATTCCCTGCACTATCGCCGTTTGGCATGGTTCCCGTTTTATCTATCGGAAAGGCTGAAAAATGACTCCAGAATATAGAAAACAGATTGCGGAATGCGAGAAGCTATACGCCGAAAATGGCCGCAAAGCATTAAACAATCCCCACGGCATGATCAGCAAAACATGCGGGTGCCGTGATTGTTTCTGCTGTGCAGCTTATCACGTGCTGGAAGCCGCTGCAATGCGTGAATATCAAATAAGGAGCTTGAGAAAATGAAAACTAGAAATAAAATCAAGTTTACCGCTGGAATACATGGCTCTAATGGCGTTCCTGATACTTTCGCCATGATCGAAGGCTATCAGCTAAAACATGGCCTCGCCGTATCTTCCCCGATTGTTGCCGATGAATTCGGACAATGTACCTATAAGCCCGGCTGGATCGTTTACCACGTTGCAACTGGTAGAACGGTCAAGACTAACTACGGCAAAGGCTACAAGACCCCTTTTGATGCCCTTCTTGCGGCAAAGAATGTAAACGGCTTGTATGCCAAGATTGCCGCCCGTGATTTTACCGCTGAAATCGAAGCGTTGCCGGTTGCTGAGTGCGTTATGGCCGTAATCGGTAAACTTCGCGCCATGCCTAAGCCAAAGGCGGACAAGGTTCATGGCCTGAATCCTGCAAAACATGGCTCACTCATAGCCTTGATCGGTGACATCGACAATGCGCGCCGGGAAGCCTATCGAACCAGCGAACAATTTATGGCTTTTACCTTTGGCAAAGCTACCTTTAAGGTTGGCGCAAGACTTGAGGCGTTAAACCTGTTCCGCGAACGTGTACTGAAAAACAAGCGCGTCTTTTCTGATGCCGCCCTTAACGCTTAACTTTTTGGAGACTGAAAACATGAAAATTGCAGAACAGTTAGCAGAATTGCGGAATGCCCTATTTTTTGGCGCATTCGCACGGCTTTTGAAGCGCAAAACTAGGTCAACACTGAAACACCAAAAAGGCGGTGCGCTTTATGTTTTTAGCGATGGCTCAACTTATGAACTCGACGCAAAAGAACACGCCGCCAACCTGTCCGGGGGAACGTAATTATGGAAAACACGAAAATCCCAAAAGGCGAGCAAGTGTATTTGTGGATGACCTCGCAAACGCCACAAGCAACACAAGCAATGGCGATGGCTCAATTCGGAATGACGCAGACAGGTATCAGCCTCGCACTGAAACGCCACTGTACAAAACATGGCTTGAGCAAGATCGACAACCGCAAGAAGGAGATGTCAAAATGACAAGAATTTCAAAATCAGACTATGAAAACATGGGCGGGATGCAATCCGGTAAAGTTACCAGCAAATTTATTTCAGGCCGCTGGCATTATTATCGGATTGATTGAAAAAGGAGATGATAAAATGAACGCCACACTCGAAAACATGCAGAAAGCGCAACAAGGCGCGGCGATGCTGGTATCCGACCTGCGCGAATGCCTGAAAACATGCTCGGCGCTAGAAGCCATGCTTATTTTACCGGAAATTGAAAAATCGGCTGATATAGCCAACAAACTATCGGCCATGCTTTCAGCAATGAATGAGGGAAGCGAAAACAAGCCCTTTTGAGCCTTCGCAACCTATCGGATAGCCTTCGGGTTATCCATAGCACTAAAACACGCTCAAAACGCATCCTAGCGCGTTTGGGTGAATTCCAACTAACTAATGAGGGAAATAAAATGGAAAAGTACATTCTAAAAACAGTAAACGAAAACGGGATTGAGCAAATCCGCACGTTCTTGGCGGAGAATCATATTATTTGCAAGAATGGCGGCGTAGATTACTTCACGCATGACAATCTTCTAGCTTGGGCAGAAGAGGCAGAATTCAGCCTTTCGGAAGGCAATAATGCAGGAATTGAGCTTCGCGCATTCGAGTCAATACATGGCCGGACGCAGACTTTCACGATCAGCGATGCCGGGCTGGACTGCGAAGAAATCGAATTGGAGGAATGAAAACATGCCAAACTTAATCAAACTATACACGCGACACGGCGCAATCTGGGTGGATACCGCCGAATTATCAGCACGAGGAAACATGCCGCAAGGTCGTTGCCTGCATATTTATACTTCGCACGGCAATCGGATAGTGGATACCGAAGCATGGCATAAGGCAAGCTCTAAAACACGCCCTAGCGGGATCGTGCATCCTGCTAACCTATTCGCCACGCCGGAACTAGCCAAAGCCGATAGCGATAGAATCTACGCGGATATAGCGCATCTGGCAATCATGGAATCTGTGCGGCCAATTTAACTAATGAGATGAAAACATGAAAACTACACTATGCTGGAACTGCAAGACAGCTTATTCAATCGAAGCTGAAAAATGCCAAAGTTGTAGCGCGACTAATGCAAACTTCGATCTTGCACAAGCGCAAATTAAAATCAGCGAAAACGAATCGCTGGACGCTGAAAACACGAAACTTCTGTACCTTCTTCGCGGCGCGCGTGATGCCATGCGGAAAGCATTGCCATTTTGTCCGCCTGATAAGGAAGCGCATTATATCGGTGAATGGCTGGACGAACTAAACGAAGAGTTGGCAAAACACGAAAATCTCGCAGTCAAATAATCGGGAGGTAAAAACATGCGAAACATAACCGACAAACCATTAGCTGATTCTGGATTGACTAGCTACCGTTGCAAGGGTGCATTCGGCTGGATAATGATAGGCGCGAAAGATAACGAGGATGCTATGCGCGAGGCTTTGCGTAGCTCAAAGCAATTCGCATGTTTGAGCTTGCAAGCGTGGAACGGTAAAGAATACGCTCCATGCTAAAACATGCGAATTGCGCCACTAAATAACGAAAGGTGAAAGCATGAATAACTGGAATCCAATTTCAACAGCACCTAAAGACGGAACTATCATAAGGCTGCGTGATGAAAAGCGCATGTATAACTGCGTTATGGCTTGGGATAAGAAGCGCAAGCTATGGACTGGAATGGCATACGGAATGATGGGAGCATCGAAAACGTATTGGGACGAAGAGTTTTGTCCGATATTCGAGTGGCAGCATGTATTTTAATCACGCCGCCTTTTCGTCGCTCCTGATTTTTTGCAGTATCCGGTCATTGTATTTGTGATCTCCTTGCGCCCGTAGATAGTGCTGCGTTATATCGGCATTATCTTTGAGCTGCAACGCTGGATGACCACGGCGTAGATATAATTTTGGATTGCCAAACCCTAGATAACCTTCCTCGAAGCGAACATGAACTCTGCCATTATTGTTATACAAAAAAGGATGCTCTACATATCCAATGCTCTGTATCAGGTCAAGCCGCTTGCGGTAATTTTGCCTGATTTTGTTAGCCTTCATCCAGCGTTCGATTGCGCGGTTAGAAAGCCATCCACCACGGAATCCCCATTGGCCTTCCTCGATAGCGTCCATAATCGCTTGCTCTTCTTCAGTGCGACAAGTGAAAATGGCTTCCCTAGTTGAACTTGTAATCGGTGCGCGGACGCAATCCTTCGCCGGATTAAGCGCGTCTATCAGCGGATAAGTATGCAGATAATCATTCACAATCGCATAGCCACCATCGCGCAGCCAGTCCCAAAGGCGCGGAAAGTAGTTGCCGGTCATGCCGTCCCGTTGAAGGTCGCCCATGTATTGTTGCGCCGTGTAGAAAATCGCATATCGTCTATCAGTCGCAGTCTTTCCGATAGCATCTTTATAGTTGGTGCAAAACATGAAATTTGCGCGATTTTCTACGGTAATCTGGTCAATTCCCTTTTTCTGGGATTCGATGATGGTGTTCGTAATCATGGGTTTCAAAACATCCAAAACACTTCTATCGCCACCCAGATAAACTTCCTCCATGCCGATTAAAAGCCGGTTCTGAATCCACCCGCTGAACTTACCACCGCTCTTGGCGAAGTCTGAAACATTGGGAGTATGGACGTATTTTTGCCCGATGCACTGGACTAAACATGCGATTAACATGGACTTCCCGTTACCCTCGATGCCCTGCAAAACAGGAGACCATTGAAACTTCTTTCCTTGATTCTGAACCAGTGCAGCCATCCAATGAATCAGAATATCGCGGTCAGTCTGATCTGGAAGCATCTTCTCAATATGCTCGATAAACGGCTTAGGGTCGCCTTTAGCGCGCTTAGTCGTTATAGGCCACCATGAGTTAGCCAATAGAATACCGTTCTCGTCTATGACGCTACACGGCTCACATTCAGGACGGAAGCATAAAGAATCAGCGCGAGGGAATTTGATAGCCTGCGACTTTGTAAAACAGTTCCAAGCGGAATCAGTTGTTTTTGTGCCGTCTTTATTCAGGTCGAATATATACCCGCCGAACGAAGCATCAAATTGACCTTGAGCCAGCATAGTTCCGCCTTGAACAAGGATTTTGTGCGAATCTCGGACGTAAACACATCCTTTGAAAACTTCATGTTGGTCTGACGGTTTTAGGTGCATACTTTCTCACGAATTATCGCATCAAGGCGTAGATACTCTTTTTGATTTACTTTTGCATTAAAAACCCAGCAATCCCTGTCGATTGCGATTAAAGACACCCTGTTTTTTAATGCAGAAATATCTGAAACAGGCTCTCCACCATAAAGCCTAATCCATTCTTTATTTATTGTTTCAGCTAGTTCTTCAAACATAAATACCTGACTAAATCGTTCAAGTGTAATCGGATTACAGTCTGATAAACATTTTGCATTGCTTGAGTCCAATACCGTCATCTGTTTCAGGTATTAGCATATCAAGCACTTTTCCGGCCTCTGATGTTTCGCCATTTTTATCGCAATATTTGGTTACAATATGCGCAAGCCATACCGCACAATCCTGATTCACATCATGTACGCAATTTTCGCAATACCGTTCTTGGTATGCGCGTCCAGATGTTCCGTTAGGGAAGTATCCCATATTTTTCTCCATTGAAATAGCCGTTGCATGGATTAAACGCTAGAAATTTTTATCGGCTGATTAGCGTATTGCTTATTATGCGCCTAATGATTTTGCAGGTTATCGCACAACTTCGATCCATGCCTATAAATCGTGTGGTCAAGCACGATGAGAAAGGTATCAGCCTCCTGCTGTTTAATCAGTTAAGTACAGTATAGCCTCTTCCGCGCATACAGTTTCGGAAAATCTCATCCTTGTTTTTAACTCCGCCAACAACACCACCAGCAACGCCACCTACAGCACCAGCACGGGCATATTGATACATATTCTGCCTATCTATCACCGCGCCAATTAGCAGCCCGAATAACGCACCAGCACCAGCACCAGCAGCGGCATTACTTGCTACAGATTGCGATTCTGCGTAGTGCTGACATTCATAATCATCAGCAGTGTATTGTGCGGAATCTTTACCCTTCGTGTCAACAAGAATTCCGCCTGCACCACCGCCATTAGTCGCGCAGCCAGATAGCAAAGATAAAAATAAAATTGAAATTCCAATTTTACAGTTCATTTTCAACATCCTTTCATTTACAATTAAATTTCAAACGGCGCAACGCCACTTTTATCCCCCGATTAGTTGGGGGATTTTTTTGCACATCAAAAAGGGATTTGTTCATCGTCAAACGAAGCTGACTTTTGATACCCATCAGCCTTCGCCGTACTATGCTGTTCCTGCGCCGGAGATTGTTCCTTGTCTTTTGGGACGAACATACTGATAATTACTTGGTCGCTACCATCTTTGAATGGTACGCCAGCAGGATTAAATGACCGTTTGAGCAATATCATCCTTCCGCCATCGTCCATTTCGAGAACTGAGCCGACATTTTCGTAAGATGATTTCTCTTTACCATCTCGGTCAGAGTAACGACGTGTTGCTACTGCCAAATCATATATTTTTTTCGTTGCCATTTTCACACTCCTTTATTGTTGAAACTATCTTTAATCTTACGGACTTTCCTGCGCTCAATAGCGTTTTCTCTGCAAGTTTCGCACATCCTTCGCTTCTTTCCAGTTGGCAAAGTAAAGAAAACAATCTTATCCTCGCTGACTGGCTTGTTGCATTGTAAGCACCATGTCATTGCCATTACACTTCCTCAATAATAATTTCAGTTCGCGGATTATCGCTGTAACACTTTGTAGCTGATAACGATACAATTTGAGCATCATCAAGATACACAATTTCGTTCATCGCATCCAAAACTTGCTTCTCCGCATTATCCAAATCTATCTTACGAACGTGTTTAATCTCGCCAGACAACATCTTCGCAACATCCTTCTTGCTGGTGGACTTCGGTATCGGCATATAAAACGATAAGACGCATTTTAACGCACCTTCCAGCGGCTTACGTCCTACCATTGCTACCATTGCCTCACCAGAAATAATCTTAGCGTTATCGGCTGTTTTCTTCGGAGTGTAAGCTCTTGCGAATCCACCACGAACAGCGAACTTAGGTCTAGATTTTGCAATAGGAACTCCTTGCACTACAAACTCAATTTTTTTCATTTTTTCGTCTTTTTCTAGTCTTTTCATATTCCTTACTTTTTATTTTTGTACACTCTTTACAGCTTCTTTTTCCATTATTGATATAAGTATTTAATGTTGTATATTCATGCCCCATTGGACATGATGTTTTCATCTTTTGGTATTGTCCTTGTGTTCCTCTTCTTATGTTTTCTGCATTTGTTACAGCCTCCAAATGTTCAGGATTGCAGCAATTCCTATTTCTGCAAAGGTGATCTATAACTAATCCATCTGGAATTATTCCAATAAACAATTCATAAGAATATCTATGTACGAATACTTTTATTCCGTTTTCATTTCTGAATCTAGCATATCCTTTCTTATCTAATGCACAAGAGAAATTCCAACATCCTTCATGAATAACAATATTTTCAAAGAATCTGTTTTTTGTTGAGCATAATTTTTCATCTAAAGGTTTCTTTGTATATTTCCTTTTCGCGCATGGATTGCCGACCACTGTAAATTCAACTTTTTTCATATCATCCTAGCAGAAATATCGTAAACAGCTTTTCTAGCGATAGTTGAAATCAAGTGATTTGGCTGTTTGCTAATCCAATTAATCAGCAAGTTTGCGCTTATTCTCATAGATTCTTTTGTCATATTTCCGCATTGCATATCAGCATTGTAAATATGATTGACCATCCTGATTACGCTTGCTGAATGCGCTTTAATGTGCGGCTTATCGCTCATTCTAGCAGCCATATCAGCTAACGCATAAAGAACAGCCAAATGTGATTCTGTTGCGACATTATTATCAATCGCAAGCAATGCTGCATGTGTTGGCATTTCCATTCTTACTGAATCTTTCATACCAAGTGGATTCAATACCAACTTGTGTTTAATTTTCGCACCACATTTACGCATCAGGAATCACCGCTTTAATCCGATCAACAAGCTCGTCAATCGGATGACGTTTTGGATAGAATCCATCTGTTAAATGATTAGCTTGCGCACTTGCGAATACATGAGGAGCTGACATTTCGAGCAATGCTTGCAACTCATTCATTCTGTTATCAGCCCAAATGATTACATCATCATCTATCAATGAGCAATCACCATTTGACGGGTCAATTTCACTGATATGCTTATCCCATTGTGATTGCATATTACTTTCCATTTTGTTTAGTTTGTTTATCAAACTGAATTCTATGCTCACACTGCGTATCGGATTCAGGCTTAAAGTCGCACCATGATTGACGCATACCTATTTTCGCATTGGTACGGTAGCAAGTTTCGCGCATCTTGCATTCTTGGTTCGCGCACATCGTCAAATCGCTCATACGTTTACCTTATCATAATTAGCGAGTAACTTTTTCGCTTCATTGCAGATAATATCAATCTCATCTAAATTGATTGATATTTTTTGGTCATCTTGTTCAAGCACGATAAATCCGCCGCCACCTTCATCGTCAATTTTAATGTGTATCACGCCTTCTCCGAATAATGGATTGTTGTCCAATTTGCGATGGATTGATACTGCTATTGGCGTTACCATAACTTCGCTCATTTTTCTTCATTCAATATCATTAAACTAACCTCATCCCACGCCGCTTGTTCAGCATCGTGGCGCGTCATTCCATCGTCGTATTCCATAATTGCCGAGCGTTCTTCAAAGTGTTCGCGCCAATAATCGTTAAATTTTTCAGGGTTCATTGCATCCACCAACTAGCAAATCTTTTAGCTGTAAGATTTGAGAATATTCCTGTTTGTTTACTTACCTCACGACGAATACGGTTCCCAACTCTCATCATTTTCTTGGCTGTTATATTGCTCATCACATTGGACTTGGTTGATTTCATTTAATCTCTCCTTTAATTACACCATAGGTATTTTCATACCACTTTTTACCAAATTACGCGAATACCTAGTGTGGAGTATTCGTATAGACTATTTTTGCCTAGTAGATAAGTCTACTTTACAAGAGTTACGCGGGAATGCAGCCGCATGTTTACGCATCCTCATTTCTTGCAAAACTTAGGCATTCCGTATCTAGTCTTTACACCTTCCCTTTAGTTTGCCCGACACAAAGGCCAGTAATTCATCGCCACTAGGACGATACTAAGCCTTTCACTTAGTTCTAAAGGGCTTGGCTCGGCGTTGGCATTCTAATTCCTTTACTGTAAGGAGTACTAGAGGGAGCGTTCGCCTAATTTACGGAAATTCACTAGCGTCTTTCGATTGAGTTGTTATGCCTCCTTACACAGATTCGCTTCCCGAAGACTACCAACTCATTTTTCACTAGCGGGCTTTTGTTTCTCCTTTCAATTTCTAGGTGTTCATTATCTATTATTCCATGCCGAGTGTCAAGCGATTTTGCATATATGTTACCTGTTAAACTTTTCCCGCTTTTCGTAATCATCCCGACATTCAGCGCAACAATAGCATCCGTGGCATGGCTCGTTGCAGTTATGGCAGTATCCGATAGCTGCGAGTTGCGGTCTGCGCTGCTGTAGTGCTATTGATAGGCTTAGTTCTTCATGCAGAGTCGCGGTATCGGACACATCCATTTTCATTTCCCCATCAAAAATTTCTTAATCTGCATACCAGTTTTCAGCTTTCCTTGTGCGAGGTAGGCATCGTTTATAACAAGAATCCACGTTCTTGCATAAAATCTATTGGGTCTTTTGCATGTTTTTCAAGATTACATTTTGAAAGCAATAATTGCACATTATCATCAGTATTTGAACCACCTTTTGATAACGGGATAATATGATCTAAATGATAATCATCGCCCAATGGCAACTTACAACATGGACACTTACCATTCTGCAATTTCATCAATTTAGTAACTATGTTTTTTGACAACTTGCCGCTTTCAAGCCTTAATCTGCGCTTCATTGAATTATTTGTATTTACTGCGCGATACTCTGGTTTGGCTCTATAATTATCGCGTGATTCTTTTGCTTTTTCTGGATTTTTTTCATACCAATTTCTACATGTTTCTTTTCTTTTTTCTGGGTTTTCTAAACGATATTTAATTCCATCTGATTTTGTTTTTTCTGGATTTTCTCTATGGCATTTAAGTGTGGCAGCTATACATTTTTCTCTATTATTATTTCTATATCTGTCAGCAATAATTTTTCTGCAAGGTTTGCATTCTCCATTATCATAGAATTCAGTAGAGCCGCATTTTTTGCAGATTTTCATTTGATACTCCTAACAGCAATTGAAGGTTGTCAGTAATCACTTCCGGTTAGGCGGAGGAAAGGCTGCGCAGCCCTGTCCTGACAACAATCATTTTACACTCATTAAGAACTTTCGCAACTCTTGTGATGTTCTTAATAATCCATTTGATTGCAATAAATCACAAAAGTCCCATCCTTGTTGTTTAGGAATAAAATATGGAAGTCCAATCTCTTTGGCTATATTTTCTCCACATAAGCTAATATCATTGTCGGCAACAACTATTCCATTATTAGCCATCTTTTTCATATTCCCTGCTGAAAAGCATACATTTACAGCACAGTTAATTTTTACCGTATCAATTGCTTTTTTAATTGCCATACCTGTTGCAAAACCTTCACACCATATATTTAACTTACCATCGCCAATCTTGAAATGCGCTCCAGATGTTCGTTGTCCTGACAAGAATTTCTTTTCTCCATCCTCACTGATAATCTGACATCCACAAATAGCATTTTTGTGATACATCGGCACTATCAATAATTGCTGGTCATCTTTCTGCCAGACATTTACAGGATGCTCTTTGAAGCCCTTACGCTGGATATATTTGTGTTCGGTAAGCTCACACTGCCCAAGTATCCACCGAGCCTTACTAGCGGCTTCCTGCTGCGTTTTAGCCCTATTCCTTGCGTACTCTTCGCGGCTCTTTGTTATCTTATGTTCAAACTCTAACTTTTCAGAATCAGTCCGTTCTTTTTTATCGAACAGAAATACAGGTTCGCTATGTTGCGTCCAGTCTTGCACCCAATAGAATCCGTCACCGCAATAGTAAGCCCCATTTTTCTTAGATGGCTTAGATACCGTTGGACAACGAACAATCTTCCCATGAATAACACTGTCAATTAAAACGCCATTTGAAGCGGCAAATTCTTGGAAAGTCTGCATGGGTTAGTCCTGAATAGATGTTAATAATTCTCGTTGTAAATCATGCTTAACTATCTCAATAACGCCAAGTGCTTCTGATACGGAAACTCTACCAGAAAATGAATATACGCAGTCTTTCAATGCTACAACCATATCGTTAGATGCGCCATTATTTAGTCTGAAATTTACTTCAGTAACATTAGAACGTTCACAATGACTTTTGCAATCACCACCACAACTACTGCATTGGTTCATTTAATAAACTCCCATAATCTCATTGTGTAATCTTTCTTGAATTGATCTCCTTTGTTGCAATCATTGTTTCCGCATCCGTTTGTTTCGCAATAGTGTGTACATACTCGGCAGTCAACTTCAACTAGCTCACCTACAAGTTGCTGTAATTGTTCTGGCGTGAATACAATGGCATATTCCTTTTCTTCCATAGCGCCAAGTTCAGCACCAACATACGCTGAAAGTTTAATCAAATCTGGGATGCTTGCTTCCATTTCATATTCCTTATTTCTGTCTGATTTTATTCGCCATCGCATTCAGCACGGCGCGAACAGTACGCAATTCCTGTGCAGACATCTCACCCGCCATTAGCAGTAATTTAGAATTACTCATTTCAAGCCATGAAATACAATCCGAACTAGCCATTCTGTATCCATGATCCCATGCGAACGATTCTCTAGTCTTACTAGATTCGTATTCTTTATTTAAGATAATGCGACATTCCTCGCGTTCTTCCGCCTGAGCCGCATTCCAAACAGCGCGCACCATTTCCATCTCATCTTGCGATCCGCATTGAGTGATTATGCGCTTTAATTTTGACTTGTCGATGGTGGTCATTATAGTTTCGCATCCAATAATGCGCGTAATTCAATCGCCCGTTTAGCCAACTCATTATTAAATTCGCGCTCATCCTTCCTACCTTGACGCTCGCCAGCTTTGTAGGCGGCTTGTGCTATACCATTAACATGGTCATGGAATAACAAACTATCACCAGACGATGCAATAATTGTTGTTCCATCAAACAACTTCGTTTTCTTCTTCCATTCTGCAAAGCTCATTTCGTCCTCACTTTTCTATGAACATACATCGCCAATGTCGCTCCTAACATTCCTCCAGTATGCCATTTTTCACGCAATACCATACATCAGCCTTCGCGTTTTCACCAATGACCCCAACAGCGATACGGACTTGTTTTCCATAAAGCCAAGGCAATGCAAATGCACCATTGATACCAGCACGAGCTTTTCCATTAAGTCCAGCTACCATTGCAATAGTTTGTTTTCCATTAGATTCTGCTGTCGAGTAATCACCGCTGCTTGCTGCTTTCGAGTAATCACCGCTGCTTGCTGCTGTCGAGTAATCACCGCTGCTTGCTGCTTTCGAGGAATCACCGCTACTTGCTGCTGTCGAGTAATCACCGCTACTTGCTGCTGTCGAGTAATCACCGCTGCTTGCTGCTTTCGAGTAATCACCGCTGCTTGCTGCTTTCGAGGAATCACCGCTACTTGCTGCTGTCGAGTAATCACCGCTGCTTGCTGCTTTCGAGTAATCACCGCTACTTGCTGCTGTCGAGGAATTACCTTTTGCTATAGTGACATCAGATTTTTTACTGCACCATTCAATTTGGGCTTTCACCAATCCAGCAATATCAATAGCCGCTTTTACAGTTAAAGATTTTGAAACACGCTTTGTATCTTGGTTATGCGTTTCTTCACTAACACCATCCAACTCTACTTCTGCAAATAATGCAGTAGGTGGGTAGAAGTTAAATACGTCAAGCGGAGCCTCGCAAGAATGAAATCCAGATTCGCACAATTTAATCTCGCCATCATGCGTATAAGTTTTCCCAATCTCAAATTGAAACCCACGGCACGTCATATCGCTATTGAAACCTTTATATGCTTTCATATTCTCACCTTAGTTGATTATTTAATGTCAAGCATTATAGCATAGTCGCAGGAAAAGTGTTAGCGATTTATGCTGTCATCCATTCAACTTCATCGCATACCGTTACTGATTCAAATGCGCTCCATCCATCAATTTCTCGTTCAATTAAAAATTTTGCGTCAACGTCAATCCATTTTATTTCCAAATGTGCAGCATCATCATAACTGCCAGTTCCGTATGTATTCCTACAGTATTTTTTAATCAATTCAGCAATAGCTTTTGATTCAACCATTTCAATTACAATCGGGTCGAATATCAGTTCTTCTTTTTCATGCGTAGTGTACCAACCGCTACTTGCTCCATAATCAGCGAACAGTATTCCAACTTTTCCATCACGAATACATTTTTCCATTTTGACTCCTGAGTGTTAGCGGTTTTGCTTTGATTTCTTTATCGCCAAGTGCGTGATGAAATTGCGGACTTCTGGTGTCATCGGTGCGGGTATCTTCTCCAAGCTGTGATGCGGGAATATGCCGAACTTGCTATGAAACGAGTAGTAGGCATAACCATCTTTATACCCCTTCGCCTTCGCATATCCCAATAGTTGCGAATACCACGCTTGCTTAACTTCCTTCGTAAATTTCTCTTTACTCGCTCCAGTTAGCTCAACCATCTCGCCAGCAACAGCCTCTACCGTCGATTTACGCTCACGCTTGAACCCGCATGTCGGGCATATATCAGTTTTGAGCGTCGGCCATATTTGTTTGCATCTAGGGCATTTACTCGCAGTCTTTTCCTTTTCCGTTGGCTCTTTGCGAGTCTTTTTGTCAGCATCAGATTCAAGTGTTTTAACGCCGTTATGGTATAGCTCATCCCAATCATCTTTGAAGCGTAACCAGTTACCGGCGTTATCCTGAATAATTGCGAACTTCTTATCTGGGTATGGTCGCGCACCACGGCCTATCATCTGTACGAACATAGAGAATGATTTACGAATAGGTCTAGCCAATATAACGTGTTCTACTTTTGGCGAATCAAATCCTTTAACTAAAATTTCAGAACTCACCAATCCAAGAATATCTGTATCTGGTTTAGCGAATTCTTGTAAAACTTCATATTTATATTCGTCTGTATCCTTATATGAAAGCTGCACAAAATTCAGTCCATGTTCCGCAAACTTCCGTACCAACTCCGTGCCGTGGCTAATACCAGAGCTAAATACTATACTCGGTTTAGGTGTACCCCAAACTTCGGTATAAATTTTGATGTAATCAGCAACCACATCGCCAACAACTTTCAATCCGCGTTTTTCAAGTTCATCTTTCTGCCATTCACCCATTGATACTTTCACGCCTTTGGTGTCAATCTCTGTTGCGCCGAAGACACGAAATGGGACTAGGAATCCATCGTCAACTAACTCTTCCATCGTAATTACATTTGTTACGCTAGTGAAGTAATTAACAAGCTCCGCGCCATAAGGCGTAGCTGTCAGCCCGATGACATTCAAGTCTGGCCTATTTGTCATCATTGTTTTTAATGATTTTCTCATCATAGAATGCACCTCATCCACGATGATTAAATCAACAACAGGCCATGAATCCATGCGCTCCAAAGTTTGAACCGATGCAACGTGTACTTGTGCATGAGGCCGATACCGCCAGTGCCCGGCCATAACCACCGAATGATCTATTTTGTGTGCGTCAAGATGCTTTGAAAACTGCTCGATCAATACTCTCCGGTCGCACACGAACAGTACGCGCTTTCCTTTATCTACAACTTGCTGAATTAAATGCAATGCAATCAGAGACTTACCGCTACCTGTGCTGGCGGCCAGTATTTGCCGTTTATGTTTTTGTATGAAGCCATTGCGAAGGTGCTCAATGGACTCTGATTGATATTGACGAAGCTGCAATGCACTCATAGCAAGAATCCACGTGACTGCATAAAATCTACTGGATGAGATGTATGTTTTTGCAGATTACATATTGCGCGCAATAATTGGATATTATCATCTGTATTACTTCCACCAAGCGCAAGAGGCATGATATGGTCAAGGTGGTAATCATCACCTAATGGAAGTTTACAACATGCGCACTTACCACGTTGTAGATTGAATAACTTTGATTCTATGTCAATAGATAAATTACCACCAGCAGCTAATTTACGAGCGCGCCGATTATTAAAGTATATTTTACTTTTCTCTGGATTGGCAATTTTCCATGCCTTTCTACAAGCTTTATCTTTTTCAGGGTTTTTATCAGCCCATTTTTTTTTGCTTAATCTTACCTTTTCAGGATTTGCTTTTTTCCATTCATTTGCATATTCAATATGTTTATCAATATTATTATTATAATATGCTTTATTATTAGCTTTTTTTCTCTCAGGATTTGCTTCTACCCATGCTTTAGTTGATTCATTTTTTTTCTCAGGATTTTTTTCTCCCCATAATCTAACTGCTTCTCGCGCTTTTTCTGGATTTGCTTCTCTATATGCTTTAGCTCTAGCTTTAGCGCATATCTTGCAATTACTATCGCCATAGCATTCAGTATCAGCATTACACTTTTTGCAGAATTTAATGGTAGTCATACAGACACTCCTATCAGTTATTGAAGATGTCGGTAAGCACGTTGGATAGGCAACGGCAAGGTTTCGAACCCCTGTCCCGACGAAAGTATTATACGGCTATTTCGTATGCTAATCGCTCTTTATATCAGCGTATTCTGCTTCGGAATAACTTGCTCTGGTGCGAATAATTTTCCTTGTGCGTATGCTTGTTCGATTCTTTTGTAGGCAATGTCAAAGTATTTGCGTTCGCGTTCAATTCCAGTGAAAGTTTTTCCAATTCGTACACAAGCAATTCCAGTTGTACCGCTTCCCATGAATGGGTCATAAATTGTTTGTGATTCTGATACCAACGAAAGACACCACTCCATCAGCGGCACAGGTTTCTGAGTTGGATGTTGCCTCCAATGTCCACCTGCTAAACCAGCAAACGGGGATTTAGAAAAATCACGAACTGCTTTATGACGTGAAGTCCATGCTAATTCACCATCAGAAAAATCTCCGCCCATTTTCTTATCCCAATATAACCATCCCATTGAAGCTGGAAGCATATCGGCAAAATAATTCCCACCCCAAATTATTTGAACATTCGATATGGAAAGCATTAAATCAAATATATTTTTTTCAGGACGATTTATATCCCAATCCATTTTTTCATGCACTACAATTGCGTTATAACCTCTACGACGTTTCTTATCTCCACCACACTCACCAATCCCATACGGCGGGTCAGTCAAAATCAGGTCGCATTTCGGCAACAATGGCAGAACTTCCCTACAGTCTCCCAGAATAAGCCTGCAATCGCCTATTGTCACTTCTTCAATTATCATTTCACCTTCTTCTGCATCATCTTTATCTGACGCTTAAGTTCGTTATTCTCTGTCTGCAAAGCATCCCTAGATTTCGTCACGGTATCAAGTTCGATACGCAATTTCTGAATCTCTGATAGCTTCTCATCGAGGTCAGGCGTATGAGCTTTTTGGTAATCGTGCAGTAGGTCGGCTAGTTCTTTATTCTGCGATTCGAGTTCTTCTTCGCGGGTAGGTTCGTGATGTTCTGTTGCTGGCATGTTCCCGAAGTCTGTTTCGGTATCAGCATCATAATTGGCGCATTCAGTGGATTTCGCCATAGAAGTCGGTCGCACATTCTCGTTGCGATTGATGTCTTGAATATCACTTGGCTGTAATCCGATTACACTTGACTCTTTTACTACAGTATTCTTGACCGGATTACGTTCGCGCTGGATTTCCGCCACAAAGTTATGCGATACGTTGCACAGCTTGGCGATTTCGCGGGTAGATAATCTAGACCATTCAGAATCATCTAGAGCGATTTCTACGGCGTTGCGCTTGTCGGCATTGGTGCGAGGTAGTCCGTGATGCGCGTTCGCCCCTAGCGCGTGTTTAAGTGCATCTCTGGACGTTCCTACGTGTACTTCTTCGAGAATATCAAGGCATCCGATACGTTCACTAGCCAGCAAGCGGTGATACCCGTCGCCAAGCCAGTATTCCTTACTATCGAAATACACAATGATAGGCGGGAATTCTCCACCGTCCTCAATGTGCTTAGCATATTCTGATACTGTTGCTTCGTTGATTGCGGCACGGGCTTGATGACCTTTTTGAATCTTTTTAAGCTCCAACATAGTTAAATCCTTTTAAATGAAATTACCCACACAAATTGATTTTGCGCCCACGAACCTTCTCCGTTAATTCGCTCCCATAATGATTCGTATGATTCACGAAATGTTGCGAATCCAGTTTCAGCGCATGTATCTTTATTGCATCTGCATCCTTCCGCTCTAGCATCACTCTCGCTAATATCGTTCAACCGTTCAACGCGAATATCTGTAATTTCGAGCAAGATGCGTGATGCCCAGCGTGGCATGAAAATACTTGGGCGAATGCGACATGGAGATTTCCCTGCATCCCATGAATATCTATCATCAGAATCAGTTTGCAACCCAGATTTAATAGCATCATCGGTGCTTTGTATCCAATACTTGCTGAATGCTTCTTTATCGTTAGATGGAACTTCTAACCATTCTCTCCTAGAATAATTGTCAGCCATGTAATCTACTGCAATGCTTCCTTCATCCTCATTCCATGCTCCAATACGCCAAGTTTCTCGCACCCATAGTTTGTCTCCGATTGAACCGTATTTACATGGTAAGCGTGTAGTAATTCCGCCTTCCATCGGATAACGGATATAGGCTGCACCGCGACTTGTGCCAATTTCGCCAACAGTGATAATAGCATCATGGTCAGGCTGCGGCTTAATAATCCTGCGAGTTTGCGTTTTATTTCCAGCGAGAATGGCGTTCACCATGTCGGCGGAAAAAAGGATAGGAAGTTCTTTTGACATTATTTTCACCTGTGATAAAAAAGGCTTGGGCTATATCCGCCGGAACCCCAGCAAACATTATCTTTTGCATACGTCCCCAAGCAACGTAGCAGCACCATTCCTAACGTAAGACTCACACCGATGGAATGGTGCAGCGTGAGAATAAACAAAGTAATTTGATAGCATCTTATCGCACAACATACTATCGCTATTGTTATCAAAATAACCTTAATTAAAAAGTTATTGCTGCGTTCGATAAATTACCTTGAATTCTTGCTGGTTACGAAATCCAGCGTAGCCATTTCCTTGCTACCGCTCCATTTCAGGGAAACTTCTTCATTTAAGACTCGCCGCCTTTTATGTCGTAAGCTCAATCGACATTTTTGCTATTGTGCTGGCAGTCCTAGACGCACATTTACCCATTGGCAATAGCAAACTGATTGCTGGTGGCTGGACTCGAACCAGCGCGCTAGTCATGTACGTTACGGGCATTTCCTACCGTCTCGGTTTTACACATGATTTCCCGATCTACCAACTGAACTACACCAGCAAAACTGTGCCACCGTCTATCCGCACCATCATACTGTCATTAGCAATATGAGGCTGACCACAGGAATTTATCGGTCACTTATCGGATTAACCGCAAATACGTTGCGGCTTGCTTTGCTATTCTACGTTTCGCAAAGCATGGCATAAACTTAAATTAGTGCCGTCTTTCCGGCTGTCATACCGCAACTGTTACACCTGTATTTCTTCCGGCATAAAGGCGATACACTCTTGTCCGCCAATGATTAGTCTGCCGTACACCCGAATTATTCGGTCACCAGTTAAGGGATGCGATAACTCAACCCATCAATTCTTTTATTTCTTCCCCGCCAACCATTTTTTGTGCATCTCAAGTAGCTTCAATCCCTCTTCAAACCGAATAGACTTCAACTGACCAAGTGCCATTTTGCTAATCGTCGCCTGATGCAAGCCTAGTTCCTTACCGATTGTTTCCTGCGAATATACTGTCAGCAGGTCTTGTAATACTTTTTGCCACTTCATACCATCTTTCATGCTACCTCCTTTATTGATGCTTCACATTATACAGACTTCGCAGAATTAAGCAATAGGGCTTGACGAAGTATGTGGATTGGCTTAGAATGCGAACTGTAATCAATGATGATTGTGAGGTAAATAATGAAAAACTGGTGCAGAGTACCAATAAATGATATTGGCGAAGTACAGATAACTAATGAAATGAAAGCTGCCGTAATGGGAGAGTTTGGAATTGTTGTCTGGAAGCCATCAGAAGATGGAATGCAGATGGAACCTCACAATGAAATGATACCTTGGACAGTGTGTAAAGATATTTACAAAGCGATGGTAAATGTGGCACGAACTGATTTGGTTCAAAATGATGATATTTGAAAGTGTAATCCGATTACAAGCAAATCAGCTTGACAATCAACCTGCGATAAACTATAATTCCTCACGTTGTAATCCGATTACACTTTGAAAGGTTGAAAATGATTGTTATTATGAAAGAAACAAATAGTCCGATTGCAATGAGTTATATCAGACCACATTGTGTATTTGAAGGGAATATGCGAGAGGCGAAAGAGATATGCAAGGAATTGAATAATAAATCAAGGCGTAACTTTTATGAACCAGTCAAAGTTCCATTATTGGCTGCATTAACTGTCCGTTAATAGGTAAATAAAAAATGAAATCCGGTATCTATCAATTATCCGAAGAAGCCTACCACGCTGACCCATGCCCACAGCCTGCTTTGTCGGCAAGTATCGCTGGCATTATCTGGCATCGCTCGCCGCTTCATGGGTGGTACGCTCATCCGAAGTTGAATCCAGACCATCAGCCGTTTGAATCTGCGACATTCGACTTGGGTAGTGCTGCACACGCTATCGTACTTGAGCAAGACCGTTCCAAGTTGGCGATTATCCATGCCGATGATTGGCGTACCAAAGCGGCGAAAGAAGAACGTGATGCGGCGCGTGATGCTGGTAAAATCCCCGTCCTTGCACGTCAAGCTGCCGATATTTACGCGATGGCTGATGCTGCTATTGATGCTGTCAAGGATTCTGAATTGGATGGCATTTTTCAGGACGGCAAACCGGAGCAATCAATAATCGTACAGGATGGCGACATTTGGCTTCGTGGACGGCTTGATTGGCTGACAAACGATAATAAAATCATTCTGGATTACAAGACTGTTGGTAAGTCGGCTAATCCTGAATCATTCTTGCGCGGTTCGGTATTTCAATATGGATACGATATTCAGGTCGCAATGTATCAGCGATTGGTGCAAGCGGTTACTGGCGAAACTCCGAAGTTCGTCTGGTTGGCACAGGAAACAGAAGCACCTTACGCTTGTTCGCTGATGGGTGCGTCACCATCGCTTATCGAATCTGGGAATCGCAAACTCGACCATGTTATCAAGCAATGGTGCGAGTGTATGAAAACTGGAATATGGCCAGCTTATGGGAAACGGATTGCTTGGTTGGAAGCACCGGCTTATGAGTTGGCTAAATTGGAAAACATTTTAATGGAGGAACCACAATGACTATTTCATTCCGTCCCGCGATCAGGGAAAACGTAGGTCTAATTATCGGCATGTTTGGTGCTTCAGGGTCAGGAAAGACTTATTCTGCCATGAGACTTGCATCCGGCTTGTCTGGTGGAAAGCCATTTGCTGTGATTGATACAGAAAGTCGCCGCGCATTGCACTATGCTGATATGTTCAAATTCGACCACGGTGAGCTTCATGCACCATTCCGTCCTGAGGCATATTCTGAGGCTATCAAGGCCGCTGATAACGCTGGTTATCCGGTCATTGTAGTTGATTCCTGCTCACACTCTTGGGCTGGTGAGGGCGGAGTGCTTGATTGGCAAGAGACTGAGCTAGACCGTATGGCAGGGGATGATTACCGCAAGCGGGAAGCCTGCAAGATGGCTGCATGGATTAAGCCTAAGATGGCACACAAAGCGATGATTCAACGGTTGCTGCAAGTGAAGGCGCATTTGATTCTGTGCTTCCGTGCCGAAGAAAAGTCTGCAATAGAGAAAGATGAAAAAGGTAAAACGGTCATTGTCCAAAAGGGATGGCAACCGATTTGCGAAAAGAACTTCCCGTTTGAATTGACGATGAGTTTCTTGTTGACACCTGATAAGCCCGGATACCCACAACCAGTCAAATTGCAGGAGCAGCATAAAGGCGCAGTCCGGCTTGACAAACCGCTTGACGAAGAAGCTGGTAAATTATTGCTTTCGTGGGCATCAGGCGCAAAATCAGCACCGCCGCCAGCACCGGAAGTAATCGAGCCATTCGACTACGATGCTGCCAGCGATAAGATGTGCGCGGCGACTACTGAGGCTGAATTGAAAGCCGCATTCTCGGTGGCATGGAAGCGCGCAAAGGCTGATAAGGATGATGGAATGGCTGATACTATCAAAGCTATATACGACGAGCAGAAAGCTAAATTGGAGGTTCCGCAATGAGTAAAGTAATGGAATTAAGCGATCAAATTATCAAAGTTATTGATGAAAGCGATTGCAATTTAATGGAAGTATTTGGTGCATTGCGATTCTCAACACTATTCTTCGAGCATGAAAATTCAATGATGCTTCATGCTGGATGTGCCATAAAGGAACCTGAAAATGCACCATCGTAGTAAACTTTCTGACGATACCGTGAGGCAAATGCGTAAGGATTACAAACCTTATGTGTTTGGCTACGAGAAACTTGCAGCGAAGTATGGTTGCGGGATTAGTTCTGCCCGAGATATTTGCACCTATAAAACCAGAAAGAGTGTGAAATGAACATAGGATTTTTCGGCTTACTCGGCATCGTATTTATATGCCTGAAATTGATGGGATATATTGACTGGTCATGGTGGTGGGTGACTATGCCATTGTGGTTTGGCGTGGCATTTTTCGTTGCGATATTCCTGTTCTATTTCATTGTTTACCAATTGTCGCGATGGCTTGAATGATATGTACAACATGTATCAATCGCCATTGGATAATTCTGCAAAGTCCGGCAATATTCACAGTTCTAACTTGCACCAAGCGTAAATTGACATTCGGAATAACATCTGATGTGGTGCATGGAAAAGGCGACAAACAAAATGGGATAGATGCAATTCCTGTAAAGTGTATTCATTATGCTAAATAGCTTGACATTAGTATGTGGATAAACTACAATGCACCATCTTAAACGAAAGGTAAACAAAATGAACGCAAACGAATCGTATCTAAATACTCATTTGGCAAATGAAGAGCGCGCAGAAATTCGCGCAGAACGAGTGAAAGAGCTTGCTAAATCGTATATGCAGGACGGCGAGGATTATTACCCGTTCCAGCCTGACAATCTTGGCGAAGCACTTGCTGAGATGAATCATGCGAACCTTAAATTTATCGCCGCAGCATTTGCTGTTGCAGCAAAAGATGGATTTATGAATGACATGGCAAACCATTTGGCAGTTATCGCAATTGCTAAAAATGCTGAGTTGTATTGGGAGGACTACGCGATGATGCGTGCAGAAAAGGAAATGGATAATGATTAACTACGACCCATGGGGCGAATCCCACGCACCAAAACGATTCGAGCGCACCGACCCGACCGGCAGATGGTCTCCGATACATGAGGGGCAAAATGAGCCTAGTTGGGTTGCCGTCCTTGGCGGTATAGCAGCAGGAGTATTTTTTGCCCTAATGGTTTATTTTTACTTGGCAATGCTTTACTGGGAGCAATCAAAATGAGTAAGTTAACGAGCAAAATTGAAATCCGATCAAAAAAAGACAAGAAAACAGGCTTGATGAAAGTAGATATTTATTCTGGCAAAACAAAACTCATTGAATGGTATATAACAGAGGGGGATATGTGGTCACAGACTATCGAATGCCCAATTCTGCTGGAGAACGGTCTAGTGATTTATTCGTTACCGAAGTTAGGAAATGCAAAATGAGTGATCCGGCGTACATGATGTGGATGGGCGGTCTGGCATTCAGCGGTGGGTTTGCCATATTGCTTGCACTGATGTTGTTTTGGGGGATTTTAAAGGAGAAATGAAAATGTACAGAAACGAGATGATAGCAAAAGATGCGTGCGCGCAGGAGATGCTTTGCGGGCAACTCGACCGCAACCCCACGGTGAAAGAGAACATCGACACCAAGATTGCGATGCTGCGAAAGGAAATTGAGCGGCTGGAGGAAAGCAAGAAGACACTCGGCCCGTTGATGGCAATGAAGATTAGAGACATCCGCGAAGCGATGAACTACTGACCACAAGGACAGCTCCAACGCTGAATTAAGGGGCGCGTCCCACTTGAATGAGTGGTTCGACCCCACAACTACGGAGACATAAACATGGAACCACAACGAACAGGAAAGACAGTGATTGCAATGCACGATGCGAGACAAACAATGCGCCAAGTTGAGAAAGAAAATCTGGAACTGCGCAAAAAAATAGCGGTTGCCTATGGCTATCTGTGGCACGTAAACAATGAACCAGGAACACCGTGCCAATATCCGCCCGAGAGAGCCGCATACGAAGCGCGGAAGATATTGCGAGACACTATGACCCACGAGCAGCGTGGCGACGGGATAAATGCTGCGCGTGAACTGATGGGGATTTGAGATGTAAAAGCCCACTAGTGAAAAAATGAGTTGGTAGTCAGAATCTTAATGGCAAATCCTCTAGACTGACGTAACAACGCAATCGAAAGACACTAGTGAATTTCCGTAAATTCGGCGAACGCTTAACCGTGGAACACGCAGCTAGGAATAGCTGACGCAAGACTAGGATGCCAACGCCGAGCCAAGCCCTTTAGGTTGAACTGTAACCAGACAGAGCCTAATTGGAAGGTGTAGAGACTATATACGGAATGCCTAAACATTGTGAGATGAGAAGTTTCAGTAATTGTTGGAGATCAACCAACAGCAATGCAAGGCAAAAATAGTCTATACGAATACTCCGCACTAGGTATTCGCGTAATTTGGTAAAAAGTGAAGTGAAAACTTCTATGGTGCAACTTTAAGGGGAAGAGGATAAATGGAAACGAAGAAAATAACGGATGTCATGGGATGCACATACTCTGAGCGAGAAATAGCACGAATAGCGGAGTTGATTTGTGAAGCAGAAATGATTGAACGCGAGGTTTGCGCTAAGATTATTTCTGGTGCAGCGGCTGGATTCTGCGGTGGTAGAGCAGAAATCGTTATGCGTACCGTAGCGAACTCAATACGCGAGCGATCTAACTCTAACCCCACAACTGACGCATAACGAAACAAGGAGCCACAAATGGAACTAATTTGGGACATAAAATTATACAAGACCAAGGCTGGTTACAAAGTAAAAATCACCGGAGAGGGTGGAAAGGTTGAGGCTGAAGCACCAACGGCACATAAAGCATACAAATATGCAGAAATGCAACTCGTTGTTAAACCGTGGCTCACAAGCAATGCAGATACCAAACAATGAAAACAAGCCTTCCACACCACCGCCGCTACCAATGGCAATTCGTCTGGCGCGAATGGCGTAGTTCCATATACCTGATCATGGTCGCAATGATCGTTGCGTTTTTTGTAGTAATGGGCATCATGTTCCTAATCGAGCAAAACGAGCGGCTTGCATCGGAACTTAATCACAAGAGCTTGATCGTTGACGTGCATCGCCTTGCCACATTTGGAGCGCCGGGATATGTACGGAACGATTGGACTGAATCTACTGTTTCAGTGAAAGTGAGGAAACCGAGATGATCTTTGAAGATTGGTGGATGACACTGTTGCCTGCCGAGGTTGATGAAATAAAGAATGTGTTTCGACAGTGTTGGGATGTTGCGCAGGAAAACGTGGAAACTACTATTTCAGAAAAGGATGAAACCGAGATGAAATTTAGTGAGGTGAGTAAAGCGCATGAAGAACTTCGCGCGCACAATACATTATTGATTGGCGCAGTTAGAAATCTCACCGATATCTGCATAACTCAGGTTGGCTCAGATTATTCGAATGTAATCCATGCTGCATATTTGAGGGGGATGGAAGCTCTTCAAGCAGACGCCCAACCTGAACACACACCAGTAGAGCCTGAAGAAGTTTACTCGCCGAACACTGTTATTTTGAAGGTATGACATGAACCCCGACGAAATACAAAACATGACTAACTGCCTGCGAAACGAACTATCAAAATTCAAAGGCGACTTTACTACCCATAATTTTCCAGCCTATACCGGCGTTGCGTCAATCCTGAATAAAATGGAGCATCGAGGCGAGGTTATCCACGTAGGCTGGAAAACGCTGGAAGGTATTGCCAGACCGATAAAGATTTACACGGTTGGGGCGTTGGTATTTGTGAAGAAAAAAACTGGTGCGAGGAAAAAGAACGAACGGCCAGTTGATTCGCGCATCGCACCTTATATGGAGATATGGCCTGAGTTTTTTCGAGTGCCGGAATTTGTGGTCAAGGGGCGAATTGTGAATAAGGGACTTGATTGATATGGACAAATTTATTTGCAGCACGCATCGCTGTGACTGGCATGGATTTGAGGATGAACTTTTGACAGCCCAAAATCCGTTTGAGAATGGCGAAATACTATCCGCATGTCCGAAGTGCAAGGAAGTTGAATCGGCGGTTATTGCTTGTGATGAACCAGAGTGCTGGGAAAGGGCAATATGCGGAACGCCAACAGAAAACGGTTATCGGTGGACTTGCGGTAAGCATAGGCCTACCACCTGATCTACTTATTTACCTGCCCAACCCATTCCACCATCGCTTTTTGCCGCGCCGAGCATTCCGCGAGGCTGTATGCGGCGTTTGTAGCCACTTGCAACAGGTCGCCCATATCAGCCCCTTCCGGCAGTGTCTCGGCGGCCTTGCAGGACGTGCTAAGGTTTGCCGGGAGTGGCGGATTCTGCGGCGGCAGCGTTGTACAGCAACCGGCCGCTATCAGGGATAGAACAGCGATACTCGACTTTAGTGGTCTCATGGTGTATCTCCTTGGTGGTTTTCATCCGCTTCTTTTCAAGCTCATCAGTAGTCGTTTGAAGTCTACCTGAAATTGCGTTGACTTCATCCAATGCCATGCGGAATGCTTTTTCTGCTGCTGTCTGTGCCGCAACTTGTTCCGCATCATGCCTCCATCCGTTGACCATCCAGCCCGAAATGAATGCACCGGCCAGTAATGCCGCCAGTGCGAGTTGCTTCCAGTATAAGCGTAGGATGTTCATGGTGTGAATACCCAACCGAGCAAAGCTCCAATCGCTACAGCCACGCACATCACAATCATGGCAAGCAAAGCCCAACCAATTTCGTCGTTGTCTTTCATTCGTTCCCCTTTGCCGCAATATATGCGTCGAACACGACCTTCTGCAAATAAGTGATGGGTGCTGTCACAGCGGCGATTATAAGTGCTGCACCGGAATCTACTGTGGGTAGGTGGCTCGCGTACTCCGCAGCCCAGCCAAACGCCCTGTACGTCATCCACAGGGTCACGAATAAGACGATACTGCGCCTGATTGCCAGCCGTCTTTCAAAGTCTATGATGGTGTCCAGTATGTTCATGGATGCAACCCCGCGAAAGTTCCGTGAGAATTTATTGTCAAAATCTGCCTGCGCATTTTAGCACCAAGCCCCAGATGCACCCATCCTGATCCGGTTGCCGGATTGTAAAATTCAAGGATGAGTTGGTCAAAGTTGATGTTGCTGATCTCGATTCGTTTCACGATTTCAAACGGGCTTCCGTAGGATGGGCAGGTGAAATCAGCCGCCAAACCTTCGCGATGTTTCGATGTTTCCTTACTCCCAACCGCCTTATTCACTTCCTTGCTTCTATAGCATGAATTGATGATTATCGGCTTGCCACCCAGCAGCGTCCGCACATCCTCAAGCATTTCAGCCATGCGCTTCAGGTTCGGCAATATCGCATTAGGCGGCGTGTTGTCGTATTTGCGGATTTCCGTTTTAGTCAGCTCCGCAAGCGTGAAGTGGCTTGATAGGTTCATTATTTCACACCTTTCACAAGCCCTAGCCCAGCAAGGAATATCGCGCCAACAATAATCAATGCAAAAAATGTCTTGGTGAAAGTATTGGTTGCGGCATCGTATGCTTCAAGCAACTTGTCTATTTTTTTGTGGGAATTGTAATGCACCTCTTCTTCGATATGAAAAGCGGCTCGCGTTTTGCAAGCAA
>Ga0209318_1000501_pt1 | contig 37703 bp, 85 predicted proteins | sample RifGroE1_FD_183999 | JGI IMG/M metagenome (GOLD analysis project Ga0209318, IMG submission 183999) | Groundwater microbial communities from Rifle, Colorado, USA - Groundwater E1 (SPAdes) (version 2) | ecosystem: Environmental > Aquatic > Deep subsurface > Groundwater | place: Rifle, Colorado... | reverse complement strand
CAAGAATTATAAAATATGTATCTAATCTCAACTAATTTATCTCCTTTCATTATAGTATTGTCTATTAGTATAAATTTTTCCCCTTTATTTATTTTATCTGCCCTAGCAGAAATTTACCAGAGCAGAATATATTAACCTTACGCTAATTCAACTTGACAGCCATAATATTTTGCATCACTTAAAGCAATTTCATTTGCAAAATCTTTTTCTAGATATGTGCCTAGATGATATTTACAACCATTTGCAGTTAGAATATAACCTCTTTCTGCTTCAACAACTTTGATTTTAATATTTTTCATATATTGCTCACCTCCTTTTATTAGTATTATTATATTAGTATTCTGTTGTAATGTCAAGATAAATTTTTGATTATTTGCAAAAGAAAATACCTATTAATATTATGCTAATTATAAATGCACCCATTTTAAATCAACTCCTTTCTTATATAAAATAAAAACCTACAGCCCACTAAAAACCAATAACCTACCGAGAGCATATTGCATGTTCTACCGCATATCAAAAAATACTTGATAGGTTTTCCCGCATACAAGATAAAATATTATGCATTTTCCGTATTTTAAAAAGCTCTGTTTAGTTGTTCTAACTAGGCACAATATATAGATACTTATATACATATATAAAATTATAAATAAAAATATAAATATTAATAAATATATAATTAATATTTTATAAAACTAAAAACACATAAATAAAATAAATAAATTAAATATGATAGATAAATTTACTTTATAAAATCAATATAATATTCATTATCTATTAATTTATTCTTCACAATATAATGATTAGGTATATATTGAAATACTTCTTCACCGTCCTTATTGTAACATAATAATATTTTAGGTTGTGGTTTTATTTTAATTAATTTTTGCTTCTGTAATAAATATAAATATACCCTAACAGTATTTACATCACGTTTAATTACATTGCTTAAATACTTTTCTGATGGATCAGCAAATCCTTCTGAATATTCTCCTCCATAACTTTTATTAAACAAATTAGTTAATATGTATAATAAACTAAATCCTATATGACCTATTTTATGTATTTTATTTATTATTAAATCATTTGCTATTGGAGTAAACCCTTTAGGATAATTTTCTTCTAAGATATTCATAATCATAAAATCATTTATGCCTATTTCATCTATACTTTCCTCTGTTTTAATTAATTTTTCTCTTATTAATGCAGTTAAATATTTTTTAATAGTTCTTGCTCCTTTAGTTACATTTATATAATTTCTTTTCTTTTCTGAATAAATTATTTCTGGTCTTTTATCATAATCTCTACTTAATATTTTTTGTATTTGTTTAATATTTACTAAGAATTTATCATTATTATTTTTTATTTGTAGCAACATACAATATATAGTAAATCCTTCTGTACCTATACGTGTAAATAAATTATCTTCATTTGCATTAATTAACCATTCATTATTGATTTTTATAAAATACTTTTTACTCAATAAATATCTCTTCTCCTTATCATTTTTAATTTTATCATTTACTTATCAATTAGTTTTATTAGTTTTTAACTAACTTCTTTTATTGTATTAGATTTTAATATTTTCTTGCTTAATTTCCATATTCCTACCTTTTCTTCAACTTCAGATGTTCTAGGAAATTTCAAATAAAAATCTCCACTTAAACCTTTTCCTATTTCCAAAGGTTGTAATCCTTGTTGAAGCATCCAATTTGCTTGTGATAAGTCATATATGTAATATGGATTCCTTTTATAATTAGATTCTGCTGTGTTCATAATCAATCTTCCTTTCAATTATCTATAAATATTCTGACTATCTCTATAAATGACTGATTATTATATTGTATTTTTAAGTCATATCATCACTTCCTTTTTTTATCAAAATCTACAAAACAAAATATAGAGTATATTTCAACTCTATATGTATTATACAATTATTTTATTATTTTGTCAAGATATTATTTGAATAAATAATAAACAAATATATATAATCCTACTATATGTTTTATATTAATCTTCTGTTCCATCAATCTGTGCTATCCTATTTACTTCTTTAAATGTAGATAATATTTTATATTTTATTTCTGCATACTCCCAATTATGACAATATAAATGCGTACATAATTCATAATACTTACTATCTTTTTCAGCTATCTTCATATATCTTTCTTCTTGAAAATTAACTAAATAATAAATATCATTTTTTCGTTCATGAAAAAATTCTTGTCCTCTCATTTTACTTATCTCCTTTATGTAAATTTTAATAATAATTTTCTAACATTGTCCTTTTCACTTTCAGTAGTAGTTTTATCATTGATCATTGCTAATAACTTTTTGCGTTTGTCTTCTTTCTTCTTACGTCTTTCTCTATCTTCAAATAGTGCTTCATCCCATTCAAGAGAGAATATCATTATTTATCAATCCTCCTAAATATTTGAACAAAATGTCTCTTTTATACAGATATTTGATTCTACAAACCCTTATAAATAAAGGATTTGTGAGGATCTTTATTTTCATATTATTTAGATTTATTGATTTGCAATTTCTCAATCCTATCTTTAACTTGATAAAATCCTTCTAGTAAAATTAATTCATTTAGTCTATCATTTTCAATACATTTTCTTAAATGAGATAATTGATATTTTAAAATTAACTCTATAGTAATAGCAATTTCTTTGTCTTTTATCTCTATATTATTTGCTAAATCAATACAATATTTCATATACTCATTATTAATCCAATTGTAATAATATTCTTCAATTTGAGCATCATCTATACTAAATAGATATTTATTAAATATATCTAAATATTCTACTATGTAGTTAAATATTTGTCTTTTGACTAATGATGTTAATAGTTTATTTCTAACAATATGATTTAATAATGTTTTATTAATCTCAGTATTATCTCTTATTGTTTGTGCATTTCTTTTTAATTATTCTATATTTGGTATATCCATATTAAATTCCTCCTTATGATAATTTTATACAATCATAATTATAATCGTATTTATCAGCATCTTCCCACCATGCTTGTTCATTATCTTTTCTCACCCATACTTGCAATTTACCATCCACATGAAACATTAATACTTCATAAGTTTTCTTTGTTTCTTTATTTGTTGCAATAATTTTCATAATTATCTACCTCCTAATTCCTTAATAAATTTTAATATACTACATACTTCATCTTCGGTATCACAACTAACTGCACCACTATCACTATTTTTAAATTGCTTTAATATATCCCAATCAAAATAACCATCATAATCACAAGTGGCAACTGAATATTTATTGTCTCTTATAGAAATACTCGCAACGTATCCATTAGGAAATACAATAGAAATATAAGTATCTGAGTATGTAGTTTTTCTTAATCCTCTCATACTATCTACTACGTTTATACCTTGATTTACGTAATCTTGAATTTTCATGTTATAAATTCCTCCTTATGTTATATTTATTCTTGCAATATTATTCATATTAAAATAAGTATATTGCTTTTCTCCTGTTTTAATTGCCATAGTTTCCATATTTACCAATCTATCATAAAAATCTTTAGCTATTTCTTCATATTGATTTTCATTTGTGTATTCTTTAATGTACAAATAAAATTTTTCTTCTGTCCCATTATTATATAATACATCTAAAATAAGATTCATTATTTTTAAATCCTCCTTATATTTGAATAAAAAATTGCATTTATCATAATATTTACTTATCAATAGGTATCGCTTTAATAGTTATCTCAAATTTATACATTTTACCACTTTCTAATTCAGGATAACAATGTTCAGGAAACATTTCATATAAATCTTTAAATCTAAAATCTTTATCGTATTCTTCTGGTTCTTCATTAAATATATTTATATAGCTATCCCTTGTTATCGCAAACATTTTCTGTTCACCATTACCGTATATAACTCCTTCAAATTTAGTTGTTTTTGTTATCATTATTATTTCTCTCCTTTTTATTATTATTTAAACAATTTATTTTATTCAATCAACTCAATATCTGAATATAAACCTCTTACTGCACTTATTACCATTCCTATTTTAAGTTTATCTATTGATTCACTTCTAGTCCAATCTAAAGCACCAGGAATAGTCTCATTCACCATTCTAATTACATGATTCTTAGGTACTTTACAACAACCATATATTTCTTCATAACTAGGTTCTTGATATAATACTCTAAAATCATGAATACCATGCAATCTAATCAAAGAACCTATTTTAACTCCTTCCATTGCATCTATTGCTTTGTTGATTAATTCTTTATTCATATTATTTTTCTCCTTATATTATTTAACTTATTTTTAATATCTACATATATATTATATAACCAAAACCAATTTCCGTAATCTATTTTAACTAATTTACCCTCATATACACCTAAATTAGAATAATGTGTATCATTTAAAACAGGATGTGGATACTTTATATTATCATATATTACTTTGTGTTTATTCATTACTGTATTTAAATAATTTTCATATTCTTTTAAATTATCTTGATTTGCCTTTCGCATTACTATAAATATTCCTAATAGATCATGAAACAATATAGGACACATAATATATTTTAAATCTTTGTATGTATGCCAATTATAAATTTCATTAATATTTGATAACCATCCTTTTCAGGTATATGGTATTTTGATTATTATTTTATTAAATATAAATACTTTACGCTCTCCACCATATTTTAATTGCATAAAATTCTCCTCTATGAATTTTGATTAACACCATACAGCACTATTTCTTCAATTTCTCAATTTCACTTCTTATTTTGTTTAATTTATCTTCTACTATTTCAATACTACCTCTTAAAGCACTTAATTTACTCCTATTTTCTAAGTTAGGTATTATTTCTTCCATTAAATCTTCTAAGTTATCTTTTGTATTCTCTAAGGATATTCTTATCATTCTTAATTCTTGTATATTCATATTTCATCTCTCCTTTATATTATTTTAGGTTTACCTGTATTTGAATTCAATATTAATTCTCTTTCTTGAACATCTATTATAATATCTATGGCTTCATTTAATATTTTACCACATTTATTGCATTTACCTAATGATTCTTGGTATATAGAATAATTTTTGTTTTTGCATGAACAAGTAACAATTCTTACATTAATTTTCATATCCTATTATCTCCTTTCTATTCAAACCTAAAGCAATCTTCATTCCATTCTAAATCCTTTAATTCTTTCTTATGTTTCAATTCTAATCTACCTCTTTTATCATGTTTAAGAACATCTTTATATTCCTTTTCTAATTCATACTTTTCTTGCTCATGTTTCTTTCTCATTTCTTCAAGTTTCTTTCTTAATTCCTTTTCCTTCTCTGCACCTTCACAAATACATGTATATCCTGTTGTACTAAAGTCTCTATCATAAAAATCTACAAACATATATAAATCTCTTCTTAATCCTTCTTGAATAGGGTATGCTGGTTTGCAACAATAAGAACAATAATGAGAACAACCTAAATTAAATGTACTTGTTGGTTCTAATTCTGGATGTGCTGAATCCCAACTATACGAGTAACCATTTTCATTAGCACCCTTAATTCCTTTGCCTACAAAGCTGGCTGTATGATATTTACTTGGTCTTTCCATTATGTAACTCCTCCTTTTATTTTATAGTATTCTTTAATTTATCACATAATTCCCTAATATTATTTATTGTTTCAAGTATATGTTGTCCTTCTCTTATTGAAGCTACTTTAATTATCTCATCTAAAAGTAAATTTCTTTCTTTAAATAATTCAATTATATTTTTCATTAATATTCTCCTTCACATAACATAGTAATATTACCACTACTAACTTTCAAAAATCCATAATGGATATAATCATTATTCTTATCTATAAACTCAGGAATAAAGAAATCAGTTATGTATAAATCTACCGTCCCAGGTACTAATGCAATTAATTTAACAACTTGATTATATGCTTTACTTATGTATTTCTGATCATTGCTAGGATAACCTGTACCATCACATATTTTTGTTATTGCTGCTCTTTTACCTACCATATTAACCATTAAATTTCCTCCTTTAATATTATAATTTATTCAAATGATTTACTTATTAAATTAAATAATTCCCAAAAATCAGACCTATCTTTATGTTCTTTTGTTCTTAATGAATAAACACCTTCAAGTCTAAACCCATTGCTATGATATGCCTCATCACTAATAAACAAAGTATTATCACCAAATTCTTGAATAACTTTTTCATATAAAGGTAATTGATTTGCATAAAAATTTGTTAATAAATCTTCTTCTTCAAACCAATCTTCTTCATAATCTTCATAAAAAGTATCTTCTAAACTATTTTCTTCCCCGTATTCTTCATAATAATCGTTATCGTTTTGTGCATCCATTTCAACAATTTCTTTTGCTTCTTCTATTAAACTATCATATATTTCTTTTGTTAATCCTTTATTTTCAATAGTAATGGCACAAGGACAAGCACGTTCCCAACATACATTCCAATATCCACAACCATATTCCATTTCAAGTTTATCAAATTGTTCTTGTGTAATCATATGTATCCTCCTCGATTTGAACTAATTGGATTTCTTATTAATTAATGATACCATACTCAATACTTAGTGTCAATATATTTATTTTATCATTCTTTATAAATATTTAAAATTCTATAAAACAAAAACCCTTATAAACAAAGGGTTTGCTAAATCGTATATCATTATAAAATCAATCAATTTACTAATTTATATGCTTTCAAATATTTCTGTATATGTACTTTTAAATCTTTTTTCTTTATTTCTGTTGCTATCACTTTAATTAAATTTCTTTTTTCATCAACCGTCCATAATTGATGTTGCATATAATATGTACCATCTTCTCTATATATTCTATCACGTTTTATTCTATATGGAGGTTTTTCTTCTATGTAATCCTTATAACCTTCTTCACACCACAAAATTATTTTATCATATTTATCTTGTGTAAATGTTGGTATTATATTTATTTTAAACAAATATTCTATAGTTTTTAATTTTTTAGTACTATTGCAATTAGTGCAAGCAGGTACACAATTTCTAACATCGTTATAACCTTCATGATCTACATGCTCTTTATGAAATTGATGATTATTTTGTTTATATTGTTGTTCCAATGTTTTATCACAATAAGCACAGGTATAATTGAAATATTCTTGACATGCTTTCCATTCTTTGTCAGTTATATCATGATTTTTATGTTGTCTATTTTTATAATATTTTCTCATTTTATCAGGATTATTTTTCGCCCATTCTTTTTCTTTTATAGCAATTTGTTCTACATGTCCTTTATTATATTTTCTTTGTCTATCTACCCAAATATCAATATTTTTTAAATAATGACTATCTTTATACCTCTTTGTCCGTTCAGGATTATCTTTTTGAATTTTATCAGATCGTTTTATAGAACACTTCTTACACTCTGATTGAAATCCTCTTTCTGGTTTACTTTTATTTCTCATATAATAGTATTCTGTAGTTTCTGGAAACCATTCTTGACATTTAGAACATCTGCGTTCTTTTACTCCATATATTTCTCTAATGTTTTCAAAGAATTTAGGACTTGTTTTAGTATATTTACCCAATTTTATTATATATCCTCCTTTTCTAATTATTTCATATATTTACTCTGATTAAATCCATATTGTTTATACTCAGGATCAATCTTATCATCTAATATATTATCAGTAAGCCATTGAATTGCTTCGTGTTCAAAATCAAATTTTAATACTTCTCCATTTTTATCTTTAAAGAAATGTTCTTGCATATAATCATATTCATCAAAATCTTGTAAACAAACTACAATTACATAATCTTCACGATCTAAATAATAAATTTTATAATATACTTCATCACTCATTATATATTCTCCTCCTTTAATATAGGCACAGGTGCAATATTAAAATCAAATTGTGATACTTTACCACATTTACTACATTCGTATGTAACAATCCCATCACTATCTGATATAAAACTATTTGTTCCACATAACTCATTATTACATTCTGGACAATAGCAGAAACATGATTGTTTATTTTGCATATTAAACCACTCCTTTATTTTACGAATTCTTTTCTTACCGTTTTATAAGGACATTTATTATATTTATTTAAATTACCATAATCATCTTTTTGATATTCACATTCATATATTGCTTTTTCTTTATTAAACCATGTTCCAGGACAATCCTTCATAAGTTTTTCTTCATAAATTATGCAATATGTAAATTGACTTTGTTTTATTTTACGTTTCCACATTTCATTAAAATAAGGACATCCTTTACATAAATTTGGATTGACCATATAACAACAATAAGCATTTTTATGTCCTAGACTTTTACATATATATTTATTACTCATAATATTATTTTTCCTTTCATAAAATCATAATCAAATTCACTTTGATCATGATTTTAAGTTTAACAAACCTTTATAAATCAAGGGTTTTCAAATCACACTAAATGATATTTAAAATCTAAATCCTCAATATTAATAATTTTAATTTCACCATTAGATAATTTAACTTTTAAATTTTTATCAATTCCATAATCAGGTGTATCTTTGATTCTTTCTAATATTTCAACTAATTCACCATTTAACATTGCATTTTTAGGATTTAATATTTGTGTATTATAATGAATTTTATAACCATTTCCGACTTCTTCATTGATATTACCTATTGTAATATTTAATTCATCTTCTTCTACTTTTGGCATAATAGAAATTAAATATTCTCTAACCTTCCATGCCAATTCTTTACTAAACCATTCAAAATTTTCATTACATTTTCTACCCATTTGTGAGGATATTGCTACAGGTTCGTCATCTAAGAAATACATTCTATATCCAACATAAGAATCCGTACAATACCAATTACCAATCCAATACGCTTTAAGTCTATCTTGTTCTACCCAATCAAATTCATAATTAAGTTCTGAAGAAAATTGATCTGTATCTACATAAGATTCATTTTTCTCTGATTTATTAATTTTATTAGCAATATCAATTAGTTTCATATTTAAAAATTCCTCCTTTAAAAAAAATATAATTTAAAATTATTACACAATCAAACCCATTTTCTTTTGCTATTTCTTTTTGTATTTTAACTATATCTTCTATTCCGTTAAGCATTTCTTTACTTTTTATTTGCGTATTCCCATAACCAAAACCACTTTTTACATGATAACTATATGATATAAAATATTTATACATTTTAAAATCTCCTTTTTCAACTTTGAATAAAAATCTCATTTGCTTATAATGTTAAAATCTTTTGACCTGTAGATTTATACCAAGAAATTTCTTCTACACACAAACCATCTTCATCGTTCTCTATACATATATTATCATTACCATGTTGTTCATTCCAAATAAATTCTTCAATTAATTCTTTGATATCATCTGTAGTTATTTCTTTTTTATCTCTAAAAGTAAAATTATTATTTTTTAAGTAATAAAGAAAAGGTTCTATTTCTTCTTTACTTTTAAATTCAACTACAAACTCATTATTTCTAAATGATTCCAACCATTTTTTGTCCTTCATAATTTTATCTCCTTTATTTTAAATTCACTTTCTCATAATACTTCTGATTATGTCTACATTCATCTTTATTCTCGCATTTTTTACAATCCCTAATCTTTAATGGCCTGCTTCCATCTTCAAGATAATATGTACATTGATGTTCTATTAAATTTTTACCAATTGCTATGACATATTTTATATTATCAGCATAATTAAATCTATCAAAAGAAATATTATTTCCATCATGGTAACATCTTAATACTTTTGATATTTGTCCTGTTCTTTCATCTCTGTCATATAAACCGCCATGTTTAAAATCATATACAATCATGTTAATACATCTCCTTTGCACTTATCAAATTCTACTCTTTAAAAAATACTTCTATTTCTACTTTATTTATTAATAATGTCCATGTATAAGAACTATTAAATTTAATATCATATTCTAATCCAAACCATCCTAAAGTAAAAGATTCATTAGGATAAATATCAAAATCTGGATTGCCCACAATTAATTTCAATATTTCATTGTCTATAGATATTCCTTTAAAAATTACCCAACCTTTACTATAATAATTAAACTTCATTTCTACTTCTGAATTATTTTTTAGATAATTTATAATTTTATCTTTCATAAATATTTTCCTCCTATTTCTAACATATTAACATTTCTCCTTTTCTATATTATGACAAAACTCATAGTTTGTATTGTTTTTTAACTATTTAATTTAAACAATTCAATACTTTCTAACTTATTAATTAACTTAATCTTTCTTTCTAAATCCTGAATTTTCATAACAATATTTACTATATTGCCTTTATTCAGTACAGAATTAAGAACATAATTACCATTATTATAATCAATTCTAGTAATATGTTGTTCTTCCCTTGGCAATTTAACTCCTGCAAGATAAATACTAAAGAATCTACTACCTTTTACTTTATTATCAAACAACCTTTCACTATCTTCATATGTAAAATATAAAGATTTTTCCGCATATTCTTGTCTTATATACCATTGATTACTTTCATTATTGCTATTTCCAATTGGGAACGCCCATAAAATATCATAATTAAATCCTTCACAGTGAGTATTGCCATCATCTTCAAAGTTTGCATTTTCACCATATTTTCTTCTAATATCAAAAATCATATTGTTAATATCTAACTTTACTTCTGGTAATAAGAATCTATTTATAACATTGACATATTCATTAATCCATTTTGAATAATTAATAATGTTTTCTTTGATTGCGCTTTGAATATCATCTATTGAAATATGTGCTATTGTTTCACCAAAATACAATTTATCTCTTTTTATATTGTTTTGTGTTCTTGAATTTCTAATGTAATATTGATTTGGATTTATCATAATTAATTACCTCCATATTAATTATTATTGGCAATTCTAATAAACATGCCTAAACATAACAATTCTCTAATTGTATGTTCGATTAATTTCTTTTTGCTTTCATATTTTCTATACGGAATATTAACTCTTTCTAATAAATCAATAATATCATTTTTAGTGTAATCAGCAAACTTTATTTTTAATTCAGATTCACTAGAATCTATTAATTCTTTAATGTCTTCATTCATGTTAACCCTCCTACTTTATGTTACTCAACATCTATAACTCACCTGTATTCTCATAATCATACCATAATTTATTATATCTGTTAACTACCTCTAAATTATCTCTAACAATTTTATCAAAAGTATTCCAATACCATTCACTATTATAACCCTTACTCTCATGCTCTTTACGATACTTTCTAACATAAGTAACAATCATACCAACCATTACACCAACTGCAAACCCTATATTTCTTTCTTCATATCTTGATTTTTCAGATTCAAATTTATCTCCGTGTGCTGATATATAACCAGTATAACCACCTATATAATCATCTTTTAAGATTTCTTTATAGAATGATTCTATGTATTTGTCCATAAAAGTATAGTGACTAATTAGTTTCATATTAATCCCTCCATATTATTATTTTATCATTTTTATACCTTAAAGTCAACTATTTATTTCTCCTTCCTCAAACTATAATAAATATTATTTACACAGCTATTATCTTCACATTCATAGCAATATACAATTTTTCTCATATCACAATTCCTTACTCTTTCTAATTTAATCTGTAAATCTACTTTGTCTTGTTCTAATTGTCTAACATAATTTTTAAGATGATACAATTCATTAGATAAATCAACATTTTGCCTCATTGTGTGTTCTCTGCTACTTATTATATCATGAATAGATATATCTTTGAATATTTCATTATTTGATTCTATTTTCTTTCTTAAGTTATCTAAAGCGTTGTTTAACCATATTTCTTTTGTTGTTCCTGTTCCTGGTTCAATTATACATTCATTTTCTAATGCTTCAAATATATCTGCATTTGTATAACCTTTATCATTAAATGTTGAAATTATTGTGTCATTTGTAAAATTTGCCTCTATTAAATTTATTATTCTTTTTCTTATTGTCATGTGTTATTCCTCCTGTTATATTAATCTATTTATAAAAAGTAAATATTGTTTCAGGTGTATATAAAAATCCCTGACTCGTTATTATAGCAGTAACATTTTTCCATCCTACCTTTATATACTCTTGAATTATTATATCTTGCAACAACTTAGGTACTACTTCTAATACATTTATTTGAATATATGCTTTTGTTACTTCATATACGGTCTATCAAATTTATCATTGATGTATCTTATTAATCTGATTTTCTCATTCTCAATATATTCTTGTTGTTTGTTTTTTCATTTCATTTCAACTTCTTGTGGTGATAACATTAATCTACCTCCATTTCTAAAATATTGTGACCATATAACCATTTCGAATCGTTTTTACTTATTATATTTCTTTTTCAATCTTTCTAATTCAGTTCAGCTAATTCTTGTTTTTCAATTTCTTTCTGTTCTTGTTTATATTCATTTAAGCATTCATGCCCATCTTTAATAAAGACATCAATTCCCATATCTTTTATTTCAACAACAAATTCTGAACATAAATGCATATATAAATTTGCTTCTTCATTATTATTTTCAAAATCTTTTTTACATGCCTTTCTTATTTCTTCAGTATTACTATTCATTTTATATATTTTTTGAGCAACATATCCTCTACCACCTTCATATGCAGATATAACATATAAATATTTAAATACTTTATTATCTTTATTGGTATTAATAATAATATCATTGTTCTTAATCAATTCATTTAGCAATATTTTCATTGATCTTTTTACTTCGTTTTTAACATCATATGGCATATCACACCAAGCATTTAATGTCCTTCTTCCATTTGTATGATTCATACTATCTGCAAATATTTTAGACATTTTAGCTATTAGATGATTCATATGTATCTCTCCTTTTTTGTTTTTGAATAGAATTATCGTTCTATCTCATTTTAAATCAATACATTCAACATTATTAAAATTTATTATTTTATTATTTAATGAACAAAATCCATTATCTTTTATATTATTATATATTTTATTTTTAACTCTGATAATGAATTCTTCATTTTGAGATTGTTCTTTATATTCATCAAACCAAATATGGCAAGTATCTTTATTACCACTTTTATATTGAATATCTACTACTATATTCATTTAATTATTTCTCCTTTACTTTACTCACTAACCATTTTAGGTTTAAAATCATTTTTATTTGAATTTAAACCAAGTGCTTTACATATTTTTTCATATGAACATGCACTTCTACTATCATCTTTCCTACTCAATGGATTGCTATAAACCTTTCTAACACGTTTACTTTGCCTGTCTGCAATAATTACAATACCATTAAATTCATGTTTATATATGCTATTCTCTTGATCAACTAATTCTTTTCTCCAGTTAGTTGCTATGATCATAGCAGTTAGTTTTCTTTTGACAATTGGTATAGTTAAGTTATTAAATTTAATACGAAGATTTTTAAATTGATTAGCTACTTTGGTGGGAACATAATATAGATACATTGTTGTTCCTCCTATTTAATGATTTATTTAAACAAACATCTTATTTCTTTTCCTGCATAGAAAAATACAAAACTTAAAACAAAGAATAAAAGTGATAGTAAATAGTTTCCTACATTAAAATAATCATAACCAGTTTTAAAAATACCACCAGAGATAATAATTAATGGAGCAGTTAAAACAATTGACAATATTTTATTTTTCATATTTATACTTTCACTCCTCAGATAATTATATTGCTTTTCTATTCAATGGTACAATTATCTTTAATTCCATACTTTCTAAAACTCTAGGTTTATATACCCTGTTATCTCTTAAACTTAATAACTCTTCATCTTGTCGTTTGATATTATCATATGTATTCTTTAAATAATTAATATTTTTATCAACAAATGTTTTCTTTAAATTAATCATTGTCTCTAATTCAATCTTATAATCTCTGCGTTCATTTCTAGTTTCTTTAAGTTTTTTAGATAATTTGTAACCTTGTACAACATTGAAATTTTTGTTTCCTATAATATGTAATAAATCCTCTTGTAACCATTGTAAATAATGTAATTTATATTTAAAATATTCTAAATCATTATTTATTTTATCATAAATTTCTAGTAATTGTTCGGTATATCTTTTTGCTTTGCACATTTTATATCTCTCCTTTTATGTATTTTTATTCTGTTTTTAATACTAACTTTTGACCATACCCTGTACCTAATTTAATACCATGATATTTATGATTTTCACAAAGATATGCCCAATAACCACCTCTAGCCATTTTCATATCATATTTTGCTTTATTCTTGCAAAAAGAACATTTAGGAAGTTTATCAACTATAACTTCTGTCCCTTTATTATTTATACTCATTATTATGTTCCTCCTTAAATTATTTCTTAACTATATTATATCACAATGCTCAGAACATGGCAACTATTATTTTATGTTTTTGTTAACTACTTTTCAATTCCAATAAACCAACACATCACCATTAGCACCTTTACACTTTAAAATATACTCATCTGAATTTCTCCAATTCGTTGACATAGAATATAAGTCAAACTTTGTTATACTATTGAGTAATTCTAATATTTCATCGTTGGTTAGTTTTAGTAAAGTATTACGGTTTAATTTAAATTTCATTTATAATAGTCCTCCTGCATTTTATTTTAATAACTTAATTTAGAAATTGCCATCTCTAACAATAATTTATTAGACAATTGATAATACCTTTTCTTTGCTCCTTTTTTAAAAAATCCATACTGATCATTGCTAACTTTTTTAATCTTACCACTATAACCCATTAATTGTACTACAGTATTTTTTACTTTCTCTGCATATTCTAATGCAATTTCTCTAACTTTATCATCATTATATGTTGCTGTATATTGAATAGTAATATTAACTCCATCAAAACCAATTTCTTTTATATAATTTAATACTTGTTCAACATCTAAAATTCTTCTTTCAACTATTCTGTTTTCATTTAAACTCAATGTTACATAAGACATATCTCTACCTTTATTGTCATTATTACACCAGAAAAACAAATCCCAATCACTTTGATAATGTCCCATACTACTATCTTTATATTGGTGGATATCAAACTTATTACTCAAAGATTCAATAATTGGCTCAATCTTCATTGCTGTTCTTCTCTTGTTTTCGTCACATAACCTTTCCCATTCCTCTTGTGAAACAATATTGGCGATTCTTCTATTCTCCTCTTTTTCTTCTTCTGTAAAGTCTACTCTGTCAAATCTGAGTGAATGAATATCTAATTGTGCAATACCTTTTTCTATAGTTAATAAATCCAATTTGGATAAATAACTTTTATCTTCTTTAATCATTTGTGACATCTCCTTTTTCTATTTTTATATTTGTATTCTATTAAGTTAATAATACCACATCTAAATTGAAAAAGCAATAAGTTTTTTAAAGAAATAATTAGTTAGATTTCATTTATTTTTATTAATTATTTTGCATATGGATTTTCACTTTTAACAAACCATGTCCAGTTAATATTCTCTGCATCTACAATAGTTAATCTACCTTTACTATCATATCCTGCATTATCAGCTTGATCTAACACTGGAATTAATTTTGTGACCTTATTTAATGCTTTTATGCTCATATTAACTATCTCATATACATACCATAAACCATAATCCTCTTCATATTCGAATATTTCAGGAAATTGTACGCAACATTCTTTATTTTTAATTTTTTGATATAATGTGATTTCTTCCCAGTTAATACAAGATGCTCTTATGGTTTTAGTTACTTTAAGACATTTAGTATCTGATAATTTATAAACTATTCTGTCCATACCTTCGCCTAATATTTCAAGATTACAGTCAATACTTTCTATGTAATTTCTATTCTTATCTAGTGTGACAGTTAAAATATCTTTGTATTTGTAGATATTTTTCATTATTTAAGACCTCCTTCTATTTATATTATTACTTTAATGATAACACACTTTAAGTATAAATACAAGACATTTTAACAAATAAAAATACTTACCTAATTATATAGGTAAGTATTAAAGAATTTATTATATATAATTAACATTAATCCATTTGCTATTTTCATCTTCAAGATAATATGATAAACTATTACAATTTGATGACCATTTCAATTTACATGTTTTAACATTTTCTATAATAAATTTTGTATGTTTTGATTTATTAATCATCAACCAAGTTTTAGGAATATCTTTTTCTTTTTCAAATACATAAAGTGTAAGTCCTAAAAACTCATTGTCTTTAACATTATAAGGCATAATTATAATCCAATTTTCTTCTTCTCCTATACCTGTATAATGTTCTTTATTATCACCATATGCATATCTACATTTACCTACAGTATTGCACAATTTCCATAATTGTTCTGGTTTAATATCTATACCTTCATACATAATATTAATTTCTCCTTCTCATTTTTCACCAAATATCTGTTTTATTAAAAAATTTAACTACATATTGTGGTAGTTAATAATTAATGACCACAATATGTAGTATATAGTTTTATTTGTTTTCTAATCTTTTAGCAATTTCCTTAATTTTATTTTTATCAACAAGTATTTTTACATCTGTTTCTGCTAATTTATTCCCATCAGTGCTAACTGATTTAAATTGTTCTTCAGTAACCTTAAAGTCATTGTAAACTGCTGAATATTTCTGAATATTATCAAAAACAATAGGGTATTCTTCATTAGGATTATAATAATACATTTCTTCAATATCGCAAAAACTAATATTTAATGTCTTATCTTCTTTATTTACTAATATAAAACTATTATCATTTAAATATGTCACTTTACCTTTAAATTCAGAAATACTATAATTATTTATTTTTACATGTAAATAAGTTATATTTTCTCTTACCTCCATTTCTGTGCCATTTTCATTTTTGAATACCATTGCTTTTATATAACTATTAAATTTCATATTTTAATCCTCCTTGTAAAATATTATTTAGTTAGTTTTAATAAATAACCAGGGCATCCTACGTAATTTCCGTTCATCACATATCTAAACTTCATAGGCAACATATAACTACATACACAACCTTGTTCGGTTAGTTTGCATTTAATCCAATTTACCTCAATATCATTGTTTCTTGACTGTGTTTCTTCTGCGTGTGGACAAGTATTTTGTACTTCTAGCATTAATATTACCTCCTTTATTATTTATGTATTTGATATATTAATTATATTATATATTTGTTTGTAAGTCAAGCATTAATCATAACAAAACCGATCTTTGGAAATGATTTGAAAACTGTTAACAGAAAAACGCTTCTGTACCTGTTTGTTTCAAAAGAACATATTCAAACATTCTATTTACAAAATGCACTTGAACTGTTCCACCATTAGGATTATCCTTTAAAAAGTTTCTCATTTGTTCAATAAAAGAAGGATTATGCACTATATCATTATTTACATATATTGTTTTTTGCTCTACTGGTAATTCGGTTACTTCTTCCCAATAATCAATTGCTGATAAGATACCTCCACCTAAACCAGCTTTCTTAAATGCATCTTGAATGGATTCTCCTTTAATTCTTTCAATCTTTTTGTCATTATAATGCACGTTAAAATATTTCATTTATGTATTCCTCCTCGATAATTTATTTAGCTTACAATAATATTATAACAGAATAATAATATAAATGCAATACCTAAATAAAAAATAAGCTCCTGAAATTTCTCAAGAGTTTATTGATTGATTTATTACATTGTACGAACAACATAACCGTTTTCATTACTTTCAAAATTAATCCCTTCATTGCTTAATACTGGTATTTCTTCTTGTTTTATATTAACTATTTCCATGTCATTATCACAAATAAAATCAATTAATTTAGAAATTGATTTATCTACTGCTCCGTCTAATTCTTCATTAACATAAATACTAATCTTTTTCATATTGTGTTTTCTCCTTTAATATTTTATTTTTATTGAACATGACAAAACTGATTTTTTATTTAAAATGGGAGTTAAGCAAAATAAATTGCCAACACTCCCATCTCCATTAACCTAGTTTAATTTTACCAATTTGGATTCTCCACCACTCCAACCAAAACCAGAGGTTAATTCAAGTTTTAATTCAATGGCATCTTTTGGTAATTCAAATACAATATTAGCGTTTCTACTTATCCCAGGATTAAGATTCTCTAAGAAAAATCCCAAATCCTGATTAACATACATATCTAATGTGGAATCTGGATCAAACACTCTTTCTTTACTATCATGCAGTTTGAACATTGCAGTATCAATCATACGTGATTCTTTATCATTATTAGTAACATCAATATTAATGACTAAATATTTGCCCTGTGTGGTCTTGCTATCGAATGAATTACTAAGTGTAGTTTTTTCACTGATACTTTTAACCACATAAGAAATATTTCCTACAGCTATTTGATTACCCATATCGAATATTTCTGTTTCTGTTTTATCTGATTGGTTAGCTGAATTAGATGTTGTCGGTTTTACATCCTCATTACTGCTTCCTGCTACCATAAGTATTCCAATAAATCCAACTATAACCCAGAACCACCACTTTTTTAACAATGGCTTTTTCTTTTTTTCATTTTCTACTTTTAAATCATCTGCCAAATTAAATCTCTCCTTTTTTATTTATTTTTATAACCTCCTTATATTACTATTATCACCACCTTTATTAAATGTTTATTTCTTTTACCATAATACCTATTTTACTTTTTAATTGCTATACCATCTTGCGAATATCTAATCTCAACTGCCTTAACATCAATAATTACTTTTATCTCAAAATGATTATTACAATCATCACATATACATTCAGCAGTATAGTAATTTTCACAATCTACATTATCTCCAAATTCTTTCCTTAAAACTTCATAAACTGAATCATCAAAGAAATGAATATCTTTCTTTCCATATTCTCTTGCATTTTTTGAATTACATTTTGGACAGATTAATTGTAATTTTTTCATTATATTTATTCCCTCCTTTTATATTAATCCAATTCATCTTCTACTAATAAAACTGATTTTAAAATTATACATGGTGTGGATGCACCAAATTCTGTATATGTGCTTTCTTCAATTTTACCTAACTGACTAATATTCCCACATGGATTAATAACATTATGAATAAATACCTCTGTATCATTTGAAACATTTTTTAATACTTTCTTTAAATCTCCAACCGTTAAATAACCTACTATATTATTCATATTATATTAATCTCTCCTTTTGTTAATTTATTTATTTAGTATCACATTTCCATATCTGCCATCCAATACTATCAGCAAAACTAGATTTATACTCAATCCAATCAAATTTTATATCCTGGTGTTTTGCAGGTTTTTGACCTTTTTTAACTGCACAAAAGTATGTATCACCAATTGCATAAATTGGTCTATTAGTACGCCCATAATGATATCTATAATGTTGCATATCTGATATATCCATACAAAATTCTTGTGCTAATACAGAAGGTGCTGTATATCTTTTCATAGTATCAATTCCTTTACTTTTATATTTAATTAATTATAACACAATAACAAAATAATTGCAATGGACTTTATTAATTTTTATTTTATTATTGTATAGCAAAATAACAGATTACGTCCAGCAACTCACTGTACGGTCTAATTTAGTTCTACCATATCGCCTCTCATCTATCGTATGGAATCCCTGGGAACAGGATACTTGTCTGTTGATCATTACTAAATCAAATAATCCCCACTGGTTTACCGTTTGCTATACAAATTTAACACAAAAGAAACTTTTTATCATGAAATTACATACTTAAAAACTTTTCATAATACTTATGTAAATAATTCATTATAGCATAAACATCTTTATAGTTTGCAATGTCATTAATCCAATATTTAAATGGTGAATATTTACCATCATTATAATGAAAAGAAATAATGCAATTGTCTGTCCCACTTTCAATAATTGTTGGTATAGGTTCTTCATTAATTAATGCTTGTATTCTTCTTTCTTTTGAATATTGGTCAAATGACATTTTAGAAGAACATTTATTATCTTTCGTAAAACCAAGGAATTTTATTTCTTTAATCATCAATAATCTCTCCCTTTAAGGTTTAATATCACTCTCACCTTTTAAATATTCTAACAAACTAACCAAACCACTATAATAAACTGGTATTTCAATCTCCTTTTACTTCAAATCTATTTCTTTCTGGACAATGATCATTTCTATCTCTATCTAAGTAATAATTAAAATTAATATAATCTAAAAATTTCTTAAACTTCTCTGCTAAATTATCATTATAAATCATAATATAACCTTGCTCTTTAAGAATATCGAAGTGTTTTTTAATTTCATTATCTATCATTTTTATTCCTCCCACTTTTAATAAAAGTTTTCTTTCGTCATGATATTCAACTTTCTTTACTCCAATGATTCCACCATTCAACACTCTTTTTAACGTAACCTTTCTTTTTCTTACCTATCGAAGCCACATTTCTTTCCACATTCTTCTCGTCTCTCAGGCAACCGCACGACTTAGTATTACCATTCCTAAGACAATAATATCTTACTACAAATTTATTCCCACACTCACATTCAACTAATACTGCTGTATTCCGCTTTATAGGTTCAACCTCTTTCATAACAGTCAACCTATCAAATTTTTCGCCTATCGTTGGAAAATACTTTTTAATTGTCATTTAATTTACTCCATATAGATAATATTAACCCTTTAATTTATTCTTATTTGCTTTTTTCAATTTATAGTAAACAATTGAGCATGATATTAGCAAAACAATAGATATAATAATGATTAATTTTAACATTTATATCTCCTTTTAATTTTATTTAATCCAATCTTATCACTTCCACTCATTTATTAAATCAAATGAGCAGAGATAGCAGACTAAACATGATAATTAATCCCTAATCATATAACTTCTTTCTGCTTTTCGTCCAATCAATTCATAACCATTTTCTTTCATACTTTCAATATAAATTTTTGATTCTCCACTTTCTACTTTCTCAATGGTAAATCTTTTATTTTTAATGTCTTTATTTGTTTTATGTCTAAAAATATAATTGACTACTCCAAGCATTATTTATTCCTCCTTTGTAAATAATCTTACTATCTCTAAAAATGTTAGGTATTTCACGATTATTAATTTCCTCTAAATGAGCATCTAATTCATCCTTAGTCATAATCACGGCTGTTTCATGATCTCCCTGCCACTGTGACCACTGACAAAGCATATACATATTGTCAACTTTACTACCATCTAATTCTATCACTCTATAAACAGTTTCATGGTAAAACTTCTGACCACCAGTACACCAATCGTTACCGTCATGCTCATCTAAATCAAGATATTTTTCATCTTCTACTGCTACCTTTGTAACGGTAACATTCTCTCCTGCCCATTCCTCTTTATGATTACTTCCGTTATGCCATTGATACCAAGAAGTAGTTTCAAACAAACTCAAATCATCAAAAGATTTATTATGAAAATCAAAGCAAACAATTTCTTCTGGTGATTCAGAATCACTAAGGTAATCAATGTTACCAAATTTATAACCTTCTTCGGTTAAGAATTCTCTTAAATCATCTTTGTTATTAATGGAATTCCAACCTTTTAGTTTTTTATTTAGATTGTCAATTTCAGCAACATCTAAATCGGTAATACTGCAAACTGACATATTAGTTAAATTTATCATCTGTGATATTTCTTTAACTGGTATCAGCATACCACCACGATCAGATTCTTGATTAAAATCAGATTCCCAAATTTGAAAGTTTTTCATTTTTATCTCCCCCTTTATTTGTAATAAATAACAATCAGTCCCTTACCATTAAATTCTGCATTATAATAATTATCATACTTAATATCATTATCTTTCTCTACTAACCAAGTTATCACAGGTTTACAATGTATACCTACGATTTTCTTTGTCGCCATTGTTAATCTCATATTTCCATTTACGTCAAACTTAATTTGAATAATTTTCTTAACTTTATTTAAACCAATATTTACCATCTGAGGTAATTTATATTTTTCAAGAATTACCTCACCTAATTCCTTATTAAACATAAACCTGCCATATTTTTCATCTAATTTTACAGCAGGTTTATTTATTTGTTTTTTAGAAGCAGTAAACCATTCTGTTACATCTTCCAATTTCTTTTTGCGGTATTTATTAGCATATTCACGACTTTTGCAAATTCTACATTCACCGCAAGTACATTTTACCGTATTACTCTACCTCCCTATATCCTAATACATTCTGTTCAAATCTAGTTGTTATATCCATTTCACTTCCTGTTGCCTCAATTTTAATCGCCCAATCTTCAGAATCTATCTCGAATTTTAATCCCTTTGATATGGCAATTTCTGTTGCTTCTTCTGAGAATTCACCAGAATCAAGAATTTTATTGTTTGGCGAAGTCATACCAGAACCCCAAACATAAAATTTCTTAATTATAACATCTGATTCTCTAAACTGCCAGTGTTCACCACAATGAGGGCAAGGTAGTTTATAAAGTTTATCGTCAATTAAATTTTCAATATTGTGACCGTCAATGTTGCTGTCAAATTCTAATTCTGCTCCACAATCACAAGTTTTATTTAAATCTATTATCATTATTAACACACTCCTTATAATTTTTTAATTTAATCCATTCATTAAATCATCACTCGGAATACTTAAGGAAGGGATTAACCTTCCCAATTTTCTATTGCTTTTTGTATTGCTTTCTTATATTCTTCCTCTGTACCAAGGAAGTATAATCCTGTTTCATCATGAATAAAATTATCATCAAGAGATTCTGCAAAATCAGGATTATCAAGAAAATCATGGTCATAATCAGGATTAAAAGTAAATTGATTATTTTCATATATTCCGATAGTCAATTTTTCTTCTTCCCAACATAGACAACCATCAATGTTAATAGTTATTTCGTTTAGGGAACATAGACCTTTGTTATTATTTTTACAGGTAAGAGGGCAATGTACTATCATTGATAAATTCCTCCTTAAATTTATTCTGAATAATTACACTCATAACAATTATATACTTCCATATGCTCTAATTCCCAATCATTCCAGTTCATTACTGTATTATCAGGGCAATTATAACGACAATTATTATCTTGTCCGCATGGAGTAAAACATTTTGGAGTTTCTGGTGTAGATAATACAATTTTTTCTGAATCATATTCTTTCCATGTAAATTGTTGTTTCAATTCTTCTATAAACTCTATACCGTTTATATTTCTACCTCCATCAATCGGAACATTCAAATTTTTAACTAAATTGTGACTAATTTTTGCTACAAAGAAATAAGGATAATCAGAATCCCATCTACTAGGTTTAAAATATATAGTGCCAATATAATAACCATTAATAGTTTCTTGCGTGCTAACTTTTTCTATTTCTTGTTTAGTTAAATATATCTTTGTATATTCTCCACCTCTAGGATTAGTGCCAATTCCAAAAGTATTATTATTTACAACTATTCTCATTTTATTACCTCCTCTGATTTAATTTTAATATATTCATTAATCTAACATAGAAGTAAAATCATTACTTTCTTCAAAAAGATATAAATTACTTGCCAACTCAGATAAAGAAAGAATAATTCCATTTACCTGAGATATTTCTTTTTCTGTAGGATTTGAATTATTGCAATATATACTATGTGCTACCTGTATTAATTGCTGATAAGTTATTTCAAATGTACGTTTAATATCTCTAGTTGTATATAGTAGTTTTGCTTTCTCTGCATCCATTCGGAACATTGATAAAATTCCTCCTTTTCACGATCAAATAATTGTTTTAACTTAACATTACCTAACACACTTCAACATATTCAAAACATAAACTTAATACATCATCATAACTATGTTGTTTCATTGCCTTACTTGAAAATTCGTCTGCTTTATCCTTAAATCCCGCATTTCTCAAACTATCTCTAACTTTACCAATTATACTAAATACATTACCGTCTGTCCCTACAAGTTTACATCTAGGTTTAATTGAAGATATTACTTTAACTTCTGCTGTGCTAACTTCTTCATTAAATCTACTAATAAATTCATCAAAGGAAGCAATTAATTCATTCTCATTAAATTCATAATACTTATCATCAAAATCTCTAAGTAATGTGCTGTATTCATCTTCACCTTTAATTTCTTCTTCCCATGAACCATCTCCACCACATTCAGGACATTCTATTTCTACTTCTTCATCATTATCATTATATTCCATAATTGTACCATGACCGCTACATTCAGTACAGGTACATTCTTCTGTATCATCATAATTTCTAGGTTCTCCAAGTGCTTCTATATCGATTAATATCTGCAATAATATGTCAAAGTGCTTAATACCCTGTATAGTGCCTTTCTTAGCATATTCAATTAAATCAGCTAAGTCTTCACTATAATCATTATCATGCCATTGTGTCCATCCACCATTGTTGACTTGATAATTCATGTTACCAAATTGAATTGCTGCTCTATGTTTATCCGTAAAGAATGTATCTACAACTTCCAATCTATCCATTGATCTGCATTCTTCAGTTTGCCATTTACTATATACTTCATCCATAAGATTTTGAGTTATGCTATTATCTGTCATATTATAATTCCTCCTCAATTTTCTCTCTCATTTCTTCTAAATTAATATTCAACACCTTTGTTATCTTGAATACTTCCTCACCTGTAAAACTATTACTTTTAAATTTATAATTTATTGCTTGCTTACTTATATTAATCTTATCTGCTAACCAACTTTTCGCCCTTTCCTGAGAATTTAAAACTTCTAGGATATATTCTGCTATTTTCATTTTGTCACCTGTCTTTGTTTGCTACTTTACCGCTTGATGGATTTTTAATCTGTCTTACAATATTTATTATATATCAAGCGGTAAAGATAGTCAATAGTTTTAGTAAAAATATTTTTACTTATGGTTAAATGAATACTGGGAAATTATATTAATCAAATAATTATCCACCATTATAATATTCAATTTCACTATTCTTATTATCTTTAAAATAATTACAATTTTTAAACATTCCCTTACATTTATACTTACATTTATAACATTGACAACAATCACATTTATATTTATTTATACTTTTATCAGAAGGTATTAAGCATATATTTGTATTTGGAATTAAACAACATTCTTGTATAAGTTTATCATCATAGTTTTCATATATTTTTCCTGAATGAATACCAATATAATTCATATTATACACATCCTTATCTATTATTTAACAAAATCGTTCTTTCATTCAAAGTTAATTTTCACTAGCACACTACTATGTATTTTTTAAATAATAATGTGCTAAGAAGAAATAAACTATTTAATTGGTGTCAAATCTCCTTCTTCCTGCTCTTCTGGTGTTAAAGGACATTTAATAAACAAAGAAGATTCTAAGGTATGCACGAATAACCCTTTACACAAAAACACACCTTTTTGTCTAGCACTTGGTATATTTTGAAAATCAATAATAGTATAACCTGCACGAAGTAATTTTAAATTATAACTCAAAGGTGCTACAATGGCAATAATTTTTTCTGAAGTGATAGATTGTATTTGATTAATAATATCGTCATTAAATGTTACGTTATATTGCTCAATTTCTGTATATTGAATTTGTTTTAATGTTTCGATTTGTCCATTTGTTAGTGGGTGACGTGACAACCAGATTAATTTTTTCATAATTTATTCTCCTTTTGTTCCAAATTTCCATATATATTCAGGACATTCATACCAATCACTATCTATATACTTGCATTCTTTCTCTGGTATGAAAAATCCTGCGTCTTCATGGTCTAAATTAAAATGATTTCTTTCTTGACATTTTTTAATTGCATTTTGAAATATATCCCCTACTGTTTCAATATTTCCAAGAAAATCTAAAACTTCAACTCTTTCTGGAATTTTACTTGTCCATAACTTTAAATCAGGATTTTTGAACATATTTAGATTATGATTAAGTGACCAATTACATTCAGCACCACGAATAAAAACCCAGCAACCAATCATACCACTAAAAGGACTATCTTTATTAATTGGTTGTTGTTTAGATATAAATCCATCTATTGAGAACCTAGAAATTATAATATTATTCATGGTACTTAATTCCTCCTTTATTTAATTTTTAATTTTTATGTCAGTTAACTACATAATCTTGCAAAAATTAGTTTCAAATCGAGAACCAAAATTGCTTAGAATGTGCATGTCAACAGCATCTACTTCAAATGTTTCGACTTTCCCAGTTTTTGCAATATCAAGCTGTTTAAATTGGTGTGCCTGACCACCAAGATGTAAAGTTTTTTTACCGTTTTCTTTTGTGTGAATAATAACTAAATATTTCATTCTAATTCCTCCCTTAATTTAAATTAATTTTGTTTATCTGTCATTTCAATAACCTTCCAAGGACATAATTCTGGTACGCATCCACCTAACCAACCTCTAAATTCTGGTTGTGAACATAATCCATGCATATCTGTAGACATTGCACAAACACAAGAAGGGACTATTTGAGATGATATATCAAATTTGACCATTGTTTGACACTCTTTCATCTTTAATTCCTCCTCGAATAACTTCTCTATCCTAACTATTTTATTACAGTATAGATATCTACTTCATGTGTTTCTATTTTAAAAGATTCATGTTTATTTTTAGATATAAATTCCTCCGCATCAATACCAATAAGAATTTTCTTCTCATGTATAACCTCCTCTTATTTTTTATTAATTTATTATAACATAATACTAAAATAAATGTCAAGCGTTTTCATGATAAAACTGTCCTTTTATTCAATTTTAATTTTTGATAAATTAATGCAATTTAATTCCATCAATTAAGGTAAAAACTAATTTATCTTCACCATTTTCAATAACTTTAATATTTTCATCTGAATTAATATAATCTTTAATCTCAGAAAAAATACTATTAGTTACATTAATTCTTACATCCCCACTCCATACAGGACATTTCATAAACCAGACTTTATTTCTTTCCACAGTAATAGTCATTCTTTTATTTGTTAAAGGATTTTCAACCCATTCAAGAATTGATTTTGCTTCTTTAGATAAATCTTTCCATAGCATTTTACCATTCTTTTCTTCATCTTCTACTTCCAATTCAATATATCCTTTATAAAAAGGATCATTAGGATTAATATTCATACTTTCAAGAGCAAATTCATGTGCAGTATTTTCTACAAGTATTTTATTACCACATATTACCACTTTTATTCCTAATTTTCTAACATCATTTATTGCATTTTCAATATGTTTTGCTAATAATGAAGCATTATATTTGTCACTCATTTCATACATCTCCTTCATTTTGTATTTAACCAATAAAAACTATAATTAATTCTCCTGCCATAATTCAATAATTTTATAGTTAATTCTTATACGAAGAACCTTCCAATCTTCATTATTATATTCTCTATTATGATTAATAAATCTATATACATCTTCTTCATCATTCCATTTATATGCTTCATCAAAATCATTACCATTTCCTGAACATTCACCATAGCAGAATTCACCTTCGTTATTTCTAAGAATAAAACATTCGCCAACAAATTCCCTTGGCAAATCCTTTTGATGTTTTTTAAATTCAGTATCAAAAGTTAATACTTCATCATCAGATATTTGACCTTCGTTTAACGCATATAGATTAATACCTAAATATTCAGCAACTTTATCCCATAATCCCAATTCTACAATTTGTTTTACCGTCATAGAAACTTTGCTCATTTTATGTATCTCCTTTCATTATGTACTATTATTTCATATATGGAAATAAATCTCCGCTTGTACTATCATTGCTATATTCTACTTCTAACAATTCACCCATGTCAATAAAAGAATTAACCCAATTATTCAAATATTCAGCAGTTCCACTTACTAACTTTCTGAATTCTTCCTTTTCAACATTGGATAATTCTTTTGTATCATAGTTAACATAAATAATATGCTCAGTGTATCTTAAATCCTTATCTTTGATAAATTCAATAACTCTATCAACTAACTTTTCTAATTCCTTGCCTTTGTAGTTTTTATAAATTTCAAATTTAATCTCGGTGCTGAATGGTTTTATATATTTTTCATTTCTATCCTCAAAATCAAGGAATGAATCTCCATCATTATATCCTCTGTAGTAATTATTTGAAATAGTTATAAATAAATTAATGTATTGATTATCTGTATATCCAAAATCTGGTATAAGGTTGTTAAGTTTTTCAATTTCCTGTTGATGTTTTCCGTTATTATTCCAGTATGTATTTTTCATTAATTGTTAACCCCCTCCCACTTAAATTTAGCTTCCTACTACCTACCTTTTGGTAGGTTATCGACCAGTTGCCATCTGGCTCTCATCAGGTAGGATTTTATAACTCTGAAGAATCAAAATAATAAATTTCTTTAATATCAACAAAGCGAATAAAACTTATATGTTCTATTTCTCTAGCATTGAACAATGTAAAACTATCTCCATATAATGCTGATATATTCCCTTTAAATTCTTTGCCATCATTTGTTATTACCTTCAAACATGTTACGTTTTGTCTAACTAACATCTCATTACCATTTTCACCTTCAAATATAACTGCTTTTGTAAAATTTTTAATTTTCATAATATATATCTCCCATATCTATTTATTATTATATTTACACACTTACTTTTCTTATAATTTGTTCATTTGTATACTTATTACCTGTTAATGCTACATGACCAATAAAATTTTCCAATGTCTCAATGTGACCACCTGTAAACTGGTGTAACAACTCTGTAGCTGTATTTAACTTTCTTTGTAATTGTTCAATATCCTCCTTTAAATTTTTGTTTTTACTATAAATATTATAACATAATACTAAAATAAATACAAGGGTTATTTTAGATTATTCTATTAAAATTGTGTATTAAAAACATAACAAAATTTTACATTTATTCAAATATTGGAATTTAGAAAGTCAGTAATATCAAGGGTTTGTGTAAAATATCCGATCCCACAAACCCTTGATAAAATCATTCTTCATCAAAATCCACCCAACAACTACCACAATAACCTCTAGCATCTTTTTGAAGTTCTTTTAATACTCTATTTACAATCTTTGCTTCTTCATATGTCATTTCTATTTCTGCATAATGACTTTCTTCTGCTGATAATCCCATTGTATATAATCTTTTACTCTTATCTAATTCTAATTGCTGACCACACATAGGACATAGTTTATATTCTTTATTTTTAGTTTCAAATCCGCATTTGCACTTTTTCATAATTTATCTCTCCTCCTGCCAATAACGGCTATTAATTTTCCACCAAAATAACACTTTTAACTTCTTCAATTTGTGCTTTATATTTTTTATTTATCTCCTCTTTAGAATATGTATGACATTTATCTGCCATTTCAATTCCATGCTTATAAATCTCTATATCTCTTTTTAAATTTTCATTATATGCTTTGCTTAAATCTAATTGATCTACAGAACCAGTTATAGTACAACCAGGAATGGAAATAGCACTATCAGTAACTTCTTTAATAATTAAACCAGAACAATTATTAGGGAAATTATAATCGACAGGACGGTATAAATCTTTATAATGATAAATATGATATTTTTGATATACTTTCTTTAATACTTCTATTGGTGATTCTACACAATAACCCAAGAGAATAACATTATCTCCTATACCGCTTCCACCACTCCAAGTTTGATAACTAATTTTTGTAGGCATTATTTATTCCTCCTTTTATCACTTTCAATATATTCTTAGGTACAAACATTTTACATTTACCATTATTACAATCTCGGCAATACTTAAACTCTCTATCCGAAGAATACTCATCACCAAGATCATTAATTGCATAATATTCTTTTTTACCTGTTGTTAAGCTAATTCTGCTAGGCAATTTATTAGCAGTACAGAGATGGTTATACCAAACATCTTTACGTGGTGAATTTGGTTCTAAGTTTAAGAAATTTGTACATTCGTAACATATAGTTGGCTTCATGTTATGTATCCTCCTTTTAATATCGTGTCAAAACCCTTATTTTGTTAATACTTACTAATTTTCAAATTTATATCCTTTGAGTGCTAATTTGATTTCCGATATTGCCACATCGACCAAACTATTTAAACATTGTTCCTTTAAATTATTTATTTTAACAAAAAAACTTTTACCTGACTTAACCAATTTCTCAACATAAATAGGATCGTGTAAATATTCATCTCTCAACATGGTGTACAAATCATTTTCTTCAATTTGCAATACACCAATCTGAATAAATCCACCACTGTACCAGTCACATAAAGACTGTCCATAATCTTCAAATTCTGAATCTGAAAGATTAGATATGTCTATGTGTTGACTTATAAAATCTTTAATCTTCTGTTCGTCTGTTTCTTGATAATAATACATATGGTCATCTTCTTCACAAAAGAAAAATAAATTTTTAAATTCCTGTGAAGATTCCATATTAGAAAAAATAGTTTCGATTTTACTTTCGGTTTCTTTATTTGTATTTCTTGTAAGGTTATCAAAAATTGATTCTACATTAATAAATTTAATTTTGTTTGTTGTTATCATTATTTATCATTCTCCTTTGTTTAATTGTATTATACCATAATAAGATAAACTTTACATAGTCCTACATCAATACCTAACTTGTAAACTGAATTTTGCAATTCTAAAGCGTTCAATGCATCATAACCTTTCATAGTCTCAAATAAAATCTCCGTCTTATTGTGTCTATCTTCCTTAATAACTAAATATTTCATTTAATAGTCCTCCTTTAATTATTTAATTTTATAAACCATTTAACAAAGCATTTCATCTTCATAAAGTTCAAGTTTCTGACTAATACCTTTTACTTTTACAACATATAAAGTAGAATTATTATCATTTGGAAAAGCCTTTTTTATTGTTCGTTCAATAATTTTACCGTTATATGGTTCTACACAAGATGAAGTTGAAAATATTTTATAACCAGTAAAATCTTTTAATTCCATTTTCATATGTAGTCAACTCCTTTTAATTATTATACTCTCTATTCTACCTTACTGAGTGTTTAAAGGGTGATAGTGTAAGATAGATACAAAACATATTAATTATCTTTGTTCCTCAAATTTTTTAACTGCTGTCTGTGTTAATAAACCGACTGCTCTATATGGTGCAGATGAATTACACTTTTTTACTGTTTCTATCATTTCACTAAGTTTTGCATCATGCATTGTAATAAAAATATCAATTTCATGTAAGTATTCTATAAAAACTTCTTTCATTACCAAGTCTAAAGGTTTCATTATAAATTCCTCCTTAAAATATTATTATAAATCCTTTGATCCAATCAAAGTATTACACTATCATTTTAAATATCCAATCGGTAGCTTTTCTTTCTAAATAATTCTTATATTCTGATTTAGTATATTTTTCTTTGGTATATTTGCCGTTAAGTCTTTCTTTTAATACGGTAAACTTTTCTTCATATATCCAACAAAACATTCCGTCTGTAGTTCTTATATAGTATCTTTTCCACCAGGTTTTAAATTTACCTTTTACAGTCCAAGTCTTTTGATTGCTAATGCCAAATTCCTTAATATCTGAAATGTTAATTTTTATTCTTTCTTCTCCATCATATACCATTGTTGTATCATTTAAAGCACTATCTTTCCATAATTTAATTGCTGTATCAATTTGAGTAACTGTTGGTTCAGTATCAAACTTTGCAATTTCTTTCATACCACATTTTAATATGTATTTACCGTAATCAGGTGTATCTGTATAATAACATTGGTCACATGTGTATAAATTTTTCTTTGCCATTTAGAACACTCCTTAAAATATCGTTTTGAATTCCTTGTTTTATGATCTTTTACTCTGCAACGCATTCACAAAAATAATCTGTTGAATCGTTTTCATATTTTTCAATATATATTTCTTCTGCTAATGTTAACAGTTTACCGCATTTCTCACAGGTATGATCTTCAATTAATCCTTTCAATACTTCCTCTTTATTGACTTTTTTCATTTGCTCAACTCCTTTTAGAATACTAATATAATTTATTTACTATACTTAGTTTATCACACTGTATTCATATTGTCAACATGAATTTTAATTATTTATCAATAATTCTTTTACATCAAAATTAAACTTAGTGGCAATGTTCAATGCTTGCTCAAACATAGGGATATTGTTACTTGCTTGATTTGTCCATGAGTATACGTTATTAGGTTTAAAACCAAGGGAAATAATATCCCCTGGTCTAATACTGTACTCAAGCATTAATCGTCTTAAATTGGTTTTTATAATGGTTCTATCTGTGCTGTTATAGGCTTTAATTAATTCTAATATTTCTGCTTGATTCATAGTTTCACCTCTGTTCTGCTGTTATGTCAATATTTTACTATAAATAATTCATACTGTAAACATTAAGCTAACATTAATAGTTTAGACATTTCAACAATATAATAGTCTTTTTTACTCATAACCTTGTTATAACTTACTTCACCTTCAAATTCATTTATAACTTGCTTTTCTTCTGCTGTCATGTCTTTATATTTTGATTTACCATAACTAGGAGGAAGCCACATTTTTGATCTTGCAGCATGTAGATTGAATTTATGTAAAATTTCCATATTAGTAAATTCTATATGACATGTCCCTTTCTTATAGAATGTTACCATAAAATATTTTAATTTAATTTTCTTAGTATCTCCATAATGTTCAACCATATTTAAAGCAGTTTTTAAGTCATTTTCTTCAGTTAATCCTTGATCTAAGTAATTGAATACCTTTTCGATATCGGAAAGTTTATCTGTTACTTTATAATCTGTCGGACTGTATCTGTTACTATAATTATTATAAGCACTCAAAGGTATTATTACTTTTTTGTTAATCTTAAATGCATTATTAGTACGCCACCCATTATAATAATGAATGTTATTACCTGTCTCTGGATGCCAATGATATTTATGTGATAAAGTATCAAATAAATTCAATATAGTATCTTCGACACCTTGTATCATTTCTTTATTTAACTGTATCTTAATAGTATATATATTGAAACTTGAAAAATCATAATCACGCAATTCATTAATTTTTGATATATATTTTTCTCTTAAATTGCTAGTAAATAACCCCATAAACTGCTCAGATTTAAAAAGTGCTTCCCAATATTTAGACCTTATTTGCTTAATATAAGAATTTTCTATATTACAATTACTGTCTTTATCTTCATATTCTAAACTTAATTTTAATATAGGATTTTTATTATATTTGTCTTTAAAACTTGTTAACATATAAGGTTTTAATGCTTCATACTCAGCAATCAATTTTAATCCTGCTTTAATTTCAAAATTGTACTGTTCAATTATACCATTGATAAAATCTACATTAACTACTTGACCATCACTATAGGGTATTTCTTTTTTGTGATGTTCTTGTTTCTTAAGTTCGTCTAGTATGACACTGTTATTGCTCATTTTAGGTATATTTATTTTTACTAAAGCAATTTCTACAAGTGTTTTACGTTCTGCATCCATAAAAGCATTAGGTATATATTCAATTTCTGCGTTATAATCTTCTAACTTTCTTACTAAATCCTTTCTAATATTACTAAATGGATTCCTTAAAGTCTCGGCATTTAATAAACAGACTATTTGACCACCATTTTCCTGCATCTCTATAGCTTTTAATAGGTGCTTATCTCCTGTGTTGAAAGGTGGATTCATAATAATAAGATCATACCTTTTAAAACTGTTATAAGTCAAAAAATCATTATGTACTATTCTGTATTCTTTGCCTCTTAAAATATGTTGTAAATTCTCGTCAATCTCAATTGTGTCAATATCCCATACTGCTGATTTATTATAATAATAACTGTGTGCATATTTTAACCTTTCTATTACTGCGTTAACTATATCACCTTTCCCTGCTGATGGTTCTAATACTGAATTAATCAATTTAAAATCAATACTAGATAACATTTTGTTAATTATACTTTTAGGTGTTGGGTAAAAATCCTTGACATTATTAAACATAATTTTCCTCCTTTAATATTTTTAATACTACTTTTTTACATTCTTCTGGTAAATCATCAACCTTCACACTTCTAGGATTTTCCATTGTATATTCTGTATAGTATAATTCACCTCCTTCACTTTGTTGTATATCTCTCAACATACACCAAAACGCATTTGCTCCGTCAGTCCTTCTTTGTTTGATATGTTGGTTAATTGGCATAATATGTTTCATAAATAATAACCTCCTAAATATAATTTTTAAGGTTTTTTGATATAGCAGAAACCTTAAAACTGCTCTATGTTGTACTGTTATACAGTCTTAGAATACAGGTTTATAGGTATTAATGATAGGTTTTAATCCACTAACTGCAAAATGGTTTAATATCTCATCGTACTGCCTTTTATCACAACTGAGATATTTTGAACGTGTTATGGTCATATCTGACTTATTCTCTACAGTATTTAAAACCTCAGTAGGCAAGGATAACCAACCATTATAAACCAATATATTACTATAAAAATAATTATAATGCAATTTTCTTTTTCCTTCTGGTTTAAATATTAATTTTACAGCCTTATCATACTGAGCATACTTTGTATATTCTATTTTGTCCATTGTTATCCTACTTGTAACAATACTTCCCCAATCTGATATATAAAACATGGTAACTTTTTGACCTTGTATTATGTTTGCATTTTTAAATTGTTCCTGTATTCCGTCAACCTCAGTCAAAAGCCGATACATGGCAACTTTCAACTTTTCGTGATCTTCTGGTATTTGTTGAATAATTTCTTTAGTTAACTTAAAATAATTTTTATTAAAAATCTGTTTCATTCTGTTTTTATACTCTGAAAAATCTTCTTTATCCCATGTATCAGCTATATTGTTGTCACATGTTATAGCTTCGGCAGAAAAGTCTATTAATGTTTCGGCAGATTGTTTTAACTCATCTATTTTTGCAGAATCTACAAACTGCTTAACAGTAACATCCTTCTGAATTTTTGCACCATCAATTAAACCAACGTAACGAGCATAAGAATGACCTTGAGCATCAACAACAAATTGCAGGTTATTATTATAGTATACAGCCACACCGTAAAGGTTAAAGATTACTGATTCTCTTTCTTTCTCTGTCATATTATGGTAATCTGTTATACTTGTAAATCTTGCATCATCAGTAAAACTTCCTCCAGTATCAGACAGAAAATCAAAATCATTAAGTAGCAAATTAGAAAAATTATTTAATGATTCTTCATTTTGAAAATGTACTTCCTTAGTTATTTTTACGTTTTGGATGTACAAGTCACCTTTTTTAACTTCTTCTCTGTATTGCTCTAATGTGTTATTTTTATTAAGATTTGCAAACTGAGAACCTATTACAAAGTATTGTTTTTCTTCTTCTAAGTCTACTATATTAATACTGTTATAGATAACCTTAATCTGTTCAGCCTCTTTCTTAGCATACTCCTGATCGTCAAGTATATCCTGTTCCCTTTTTGCTTCCCAGGCTTTAAATTCTGCTTGTTTGCGTTCTTCTTCTTTTAATTCAAATTCGGCAAGGTTAGTATCAAAATTAACAATATCGGCCTTAATTGCTTCTGTTTGTTCTGTTTGTGTGTAATCATAGCTAATATTAGCATAAGCACCATAAAAGTTATTATTGTTACCATATGTAGTATAATTATAAAACTGTAATAAACTGGTACAATATTTTTCAATCGCTTTTAAGTATACACTATCTTTTTCATAAGGAGATGATACAATGTAAAAACTGATACTGTTATGGTCAGAAGTTACTGAAAATTTACATTGTGGGAAATGTGCTTTAACGTGTTTTCTGACTTCTGCTGCAATGGTCTTAACTGGTTGTTTGCCGTTTACTTCTAATTTTTCGATTTTAGTAGAATCCCACAAGTTTAATGTTACAACGGTTTTATTTTGTTTCTTTGTAGCTAATGGAATAATATTTTCTGTTCCTTCTGTTGTTGCTCCCTGTTCTGCTCTTGTTCTGGTTAATTCTTGAGCAAATTTTAAGGTTTTTTCGTTCTGCTTTGCATACCAGCAAGTTTTAAAACTAGAAAAACGGAAACTATTGGCCTTTAATTCGGTAATAATCTGTTTAGCTGGTTTAATATCAAAATATAATTCCACTCCATTTAATTTTGGATTTAAAACCATATTAATATTGCTCAGTGTCATTGTAAAACCTCCTAAAATTATTTTGTTATTCTGTTGTAGTAAGTATATCAAATAATATTCATACTGTCAACATTAAATCACAAATAAATAAAATAATAAAGCAGGGAATAAAATCCCTGCTTAATACTGTTCTAATACTGATATAATTTCCAACATATGTATACTATTTTTATTTACTATTTCCTGTTGTTTTGTTGTTCCTTTGTTGGGACTATAACCATAATATAAACATTAATTCGCTTGATCTTTAATTCTCGGTAATACTTCCCTAAGATAATCTTGGGCAGTAAATGACTGATTTAATTGACAAGGTTTAACATTCAAATTTTTAAATCCTTCCCATATTTTGTTGAATGTCTCTACCATTAAAGGATGATCAACCTTTTTCATAATATGCCTTATTTTATTAAATGTTTTCCATTCATTCATCATTTAATGATACCTCCTATTTATAATAATTATTTGTTCCCTTGCTCATTATTATATTTTACTTTTGTTATCGTGTCAATATATTTATTTTAGTATTCTGTTAATGTAATCAGATCCAAACTTGTCATTTGTTATAATTTGGAAAAATTTAAACCCTTATAATATAAGGGTTTAAAATGTGTCATATTTATTTTCTTAAAATTTCTCTTGGCAATATTAAAATCCTGTTCTGATAAAAATGATTTTAAAAACTCAAGTGTCGGAATATCAATTATAATCTTTTTAATGTCTTTGGCCTTAATTTTGAATATAAAATATTCATTATACTTATCTGCTGTGTATTTTTTTATATGTTCTCCGTATTCTTCCTCATGTTTATTATAACTACTTTTTATAACTCTAAAACCTTTACTTCCTTCAAAAGTTGATGATAAATAGCAATTGCCATAAATACTATACTTATATATTGTGTCTAATGAATATCCACTTGTTTTATCATCTAACCTTTTAAAACTGGTAAAACCTTCAATAACTGATACATCAATCTCATTTGTATGAGATTTAGAAATATTTTCTATAAGTAAATCTCTTGAATTCATCTTAATTAATTCTTCTTGACAACAAGGTACAATTTCAACAATATGATATTTATGTGATAATGCGTTGTATGCTTGTTTTATATTGTGTAAATATACATTTTTCTCAATATCGTTTCTATAGTTTTCAGGAATTAAATTTAACATTAATAAAACCTCCTCAGATATTATGTATTTGATTAAATATAATTATAATATACTTCTATACCTCTGTCAACTACATTCTTTAAAACATAACCTTTGACATCGTTTCCCTGGATAACAAATTGTTTTTCCTCTTAATTCACCTTTAACCAATATAATTGTAGCGAATCTCCCTGCATCACCTGTCAACCTTTCAAAATCCTTGTTAAAATGCTTTTTAAGAGCATCTTTTGGAG
>Ga0209318_1000500_pt1 | contig 37716 bp, 18 predicted proteins | sample RifGroE1_FD_183999 | JGI IMG/M metagenome (GOLD analysis project Ga0209318, IMG submission 183999) | Groundwater microbial communities from Rifle, Colorado, USA - Groundwater E1 (SPAdes) (version 2) | ecosystem: Environmental > Aquatic > Deep subsurface > Groundwater | place: Rifle, Colorado... | reverse complement strand
TCTTGGCAGCCGCTTCCCCTAAAATGCAGTCTACAAGCGGCACTTTTGCTATTGAGGGACAGGCACTAACCATCACAACACCGGATACTTCCAATGGATCAATCGCTATCAATCCGGATGGAACCGGCACACTTAATCTTATTTTCGAAGGAGCTGCCCCGGGAGGGGGCGCGGGAGGGTTTGTTAATGCAACCAATGCCAATATAACCTCGGGAGCACTCTATTTTGGCCAAGTCGCCAGTAATGCTACGGGATACAATCTATTGCAACTTAAAAGCGGTGCAACCCCAACAGATAAATTTACAGTTGACTATGCAGGAAACCTGACGGCAGCAGGAACCATCAACGGTTTAACAGTCAGTAGCGGAACAATTTCAAGCGGTACTTGGAATGGAACCGCCATTTCAACGACATACGGCGGAACAGGGCAAAATTGGTCAGGAGTTGCCCAGGGATCGTTACCATATTTCTCAGCAACAGGAACAATGTCTACCCTCTCTCCCGGAACTTCAGGCTACGTTCTTACAACCCAAGGAGCCTCAGCCGATCCCACCTGGACAGCCGCATCAGGCCTTGGAACAAATTACTGGAATCTTGGATCAGGAACAATATATCCCGGAAATACAACTCTTGACCTTCTTCTTGGATCAAGTGCAACCACTAGTGCAAAGTTTGCATTCAAAAATGTGTTGACAGGAGTTCCAACAGCATCAATATCAGGTTCAACAGCTAATGTTGCCCTCTTTATGGATGGGAACGGAAATATTTCAACGACTAACAGAGCCAACTTGGTGCTTGGAAACTCAGCAACATACAATTCAACAGGAAATATTCTTCTTAATCCAAACGGAACGGGAAATGTGGGAATTGGGACAACCACGCCTGCTAATTATCTTGAAGTAAATATAGGCACTGACCTTAATAATTCCAAAGGCTTGACTGTTAATGCCGGATCTACTCAAATCGCTTTCTTAGGAGACATGTCGGTAGCACCTCCAGCAAAGGGTGCGCTCAAACTTTATAACGGAAGCACACAAACGGTACAAATCGGATCAGCGGGGGTAAGTTATATTAATGCAGGTAATTTTGGTATTGGCACCATCACCCCAACAGCCAAGTTGGATGTGGTTGGTGATGCCTCAGCCTCTGCCTCTTTAGTGTTTAGAGGCGCCACCCCAACCATTGACATACTTAATGGGAGCACATTAACCTTCCAATCCTCCCCCGGTGGTGATGCCGGACTAACAAGTATTGCAACCCTTACCCCTACCGGCAATTTAACAGTTAACGGAACCTTGAATGGACTAACAGTTTCCTCAGGAACAATATCTTCAGGAACCTGGAACGGAACTGCGGTCGGAACACAATGGGGTGGAACAGGACAAAACTGGTCAGGCGTAGCCCAAGGGTCAATTCCATACTTTGGTGGTACAGGAACAATGACAACACTCGCTCCAACTACTTCCGGGTATGTTTTAACAACCCAAGGAACAGGCGCAAACCCAACCTGGACACAATTACCTGCTGCAGGAGTTAACTACTGGCAATTAAACGGTCTTGTTCTTTCCCCTGCCAATGCAGCAGCATATGATATTGCAATCGGCGGAACATCTACAGCTTCTGCTAAATTCCTTGTTAATGCTGCAACTGGGAACTTAACAACTGCAGGAACTGCTTCTGTTTCCGGCTCTCTTACTTTTGGTGCAGGAGCAGGAACTATTGCTGCAACCAATATGGCTCACTTAACAATTGGTGGTGCAACAACCGGAGGAGTTGATTTTGCCTCCCCAATTACATCAGGAACATGGAACGGAACTGCAATTGGTGCCACATATGGAGGAACAGGACAAACTTCATATGCAGTTGGTGATTTGTTATATGCCAACACCACCACCTCCCTTGCCAAGCTTGCCGATGTGGCTACAGGTAATGTTCTCATCTCAGGCGGAATCAACACTGCTCCTTCATGGGGCAAGGTTGTTCTTGGAACTCATACAACAGGAAACTATGTATCAACAATTACAGGAACAGCCAATCAAATAACTGCAAGTGCATCAACAGGAGATATTACTCTTTCAATTCCTACTGACTTTAGAGCTCCGGGAACAGTTAATGCAGTTAATGGGATCTATACAGGAGCAACTGCAGGAACACAAAGAATTGATGCCTCCGGAAACCTAGTTAACATTGCCAATATCTCAGCCAGTGGATATGCAACAGTATCAGGATCAATTGCTATTGGTAATACAACTGCAGCAGTTGGACCGGGAAATCTTAATATGAGTGGAAACTTAACCTTTGCCGGAGCTCTCATGCCTGGAGGAAGCGCCGGTACCAGTGGACAGTTTTTAACCTCAGCCGGTGCCGGAGCCACACCTACATGGACATCAACCGTACCGGCTTCATCTGTACCTTTTTCAGGGATTACATCAGGCACAAATACAACTGCAGCAATGGTAGTTGGGGCAGGATCCTCCCTTACCTACTCAGGTGGAACAGCCACAAGCGGAGTTATTAATGCCAATCAACTTTTGGGTGCAACTTGGGCTTCCCCACTGGCAATCGGAACAACAGCTCCTGCTGCAGGTAACTTTACGACAATTGGTGCAACAACCCAAGGAACGGCAGCATTTACTACCCTTTCTTCCACAGGTGCAACTACTTTAGGAAACAACACCAATACAGTTGCCATCAATTCCAACGACTGGGATATATCAACAACAGGAGACATGACTGGAATTGGAGGAATCTCAATGAACGGAGCAATTACAGGAGCTACAGGATTTAACGGTCTGGTTGTAACTGCCAATACGGGAGTTGTTACAACAGGAACATGGAACGGAAGTTTAATCGGAGCTCAATGGGGAGGCACAGGAGCCAATAATTCAACAGCTGCGCAATACTCAGTCCCTTATTACTCAACAACAGGAGTTTTGGGTGGAGTCCTTACTCCGGGAACAGCCGGGTATGTACTCTCAACAAACAGTACGGGAGGGGCTCCTACCTGGACAGCCGCATCAGGCCTTGGAACCAACTATTGGGCTCTTGGATCAGGAACAATATATCCCGGAAATACAACTCTTGACCTTCTTCTTGGATCAAGTGCAACCACTAGTGCAAAGTTTGCATTCAAAAATGTGTTGACAGGAGTTCCAACAGCATCAATATCAGGTTCAACAGCTAATGTCGCTACATTCATTGATGGAAATGGCAACATATCAACAACTAACAGACAGGATTTGGTGCTTGGAAATTCAGCAACTTACAACTCAACCGGCAATGTTTTGATTAATCCCAATGGAACAGGAAAAATAGGTCTTGGTACCACCAGCCCCTTAAATTATTTTGACGTACACCAGTCGGTTGACAACACCGCTACTTGGTGGACTGATGCCACTGCTAACGTCCTTGTTTATAACATCTTTTCCGGCAGTGCATCCGTCCTAAAACTTGCTGCTGGAACCGGCAGGATTGTTTTTGGTGCGGGAACAGCATCTGATCTGTTTACTATCTCATCTAGAGAAAGTGCCGGAACAACCTCAGAATATTTTGCTATTAACAACAACGGCGATGTTGGAATTGGAACAACAACTCCATCCCAAAAATTTACCATTTCCCAAGGTGATATACAGATAGATGACACCACAAATGCCAACCAAAACGGTATTATCTATAAGGAGACTGTTCCTTTCATCCACAATTTCAACTATGGCAACAATGGAACAGTTACCACCGATGGACATAACACCTTTGTCGGCAAAAATGCCGGAAACTTTACAATGGGAAGTACGGCAACCCAAACATATGAGGCAAGTTACAATACTTCTATTGGAGAAGAGTCCCTAAAGAGCAACACCACAGGCTCTTGGAACACCGCAAATGGATATGATTCTCTTTTTTCTAACACAACCGGAATCCAGAATGTTGCAATCGGAAATGAGGCTCTTCGCTTCAACACCTCAGGTGCCCAAAATACTGCAATTGGACACACTTCTCTCTATAACATAACAACAAGCGGATATAATACGGCTTTAGGCTATCGTTCAGGATACTCAACAACCGGCTGGGGCAATCTCATGCTTGGATTCCAGGCAGGAGACTCTCTTGTAGGCGGTTTATATAATATAGTAATCGGATACAATATAGACCTCCCGACAACCAGCTCTTCCAACATGCTTGATATTGGAAATCTTATTTATGCCACAGGTATAGACGGCACCGGAACAACTCTTTCCACCGGTAAAGTCGGTATCGGTACCGCCTCTCCACTTTCAAAACTTTCCGTTATTACAACTGCAGCCAATGCTACAGGAAAAGCAGCGTTTTTAGTTGATCAATACGAATCTCAGGACATACTCACAGCCAGTGCTTCCGGAATAACCAAATTAACACTTACCAATGCCGGAAATCTCAATATTGCCGGTGTTCTCAATGCCGGCGGGCTTAGCGGCGTTGCCTATAACGCCTTTGCCGGAAGTGGCGATACTCCTGCCGCCACAACCGCAATCACTGCCTCAAACGATTTATTTGTGGGCGGTGATATCGAAATCAAAGGCGGACTCTACCTAACCGGCAAGAATATTTTTAATGTTGTCGGCGGAGTTGCAACATCGACAATTTCTCTGGCGCAAGACCCGGCTGCTATAGACAATTACAACGCTTTAAGCTACGGCAGCTGGCTGGTTAACAACAGTACTAATAACGGAATTGCGGCTCTCATGGTAAACCAAAATAAAGGCGGAGATATTTTTACTGCCAGTGCTTCGGGATCACCAAAATTTGTAATTGATAACTCGGGTAATGTTGGGATTGGAACAACAAATCCGTTAGAAACTCTGCATATATCTAGCAGCGTTGCAACTGGTCTTTACATTGAGACAACAGATTCTACGACTTACGACCCATTTATTGAACTTCACGGAGCAGGAACGGCAAGGGGAAGTGAAGGTCTTAAACTCTGGTATGACAACAGTGCCGGTTCTACCTACTTTGACAACCAATATAGTAGTGCTTCAACATCAGAAGGAAGTCTGTATTTTAGAACAAAAGTGAGTGGTACTCCGGTAAATGCCCTAACAATTATTCCTACAGGCGATGTTGGAATTGGGACAACGAGTCCTGGTGCAGGATTGGACGTGGCCAAAACTAACGCAGCTGCTGCTGATATTATTGGTTCCCGTGTCACAGTAACCCAGCCCAGCTCAGGAGCATTAACTGCTTTTGCCTATCGTACTATTGTTAATGTCACGCACACTTCTGGAACATTATCTGGAGTGCAATCCAACAGCTCACAATTGAGTTTCACCGGTAACGGAGGAACGACATCATATGCCGAGGGGTTAACGTCAGGGGCTACCGTGGGTACCGGAGCTATCGTTACCAATTTGTCCATGGCCAAACTTTATTCTCCCGCAAACTCAGGAACCATTACCTCTCTGATAGGTCTTAATATCGAAAACATGTCTGCCGGATCTTCTTCCAACTATTCAATTTATTCTGCAGGCGGCACGATGTACCACGCCGGCAATGTTGGGATTGGTCTTACCGGCCCTATCCACAAACTTGATGTCACACAATCTGCTACAACCAATGGCTACGCTGCTATCAATGCGCTCAATAATGGTATTAATGTTGGAACTGCCTATGGTGTTATTGGACAATCAACCGGTGCTTCAGTAACAAACGTAGGAGGATATTTCTCTGCATCCGGGGCAACAAATAATTATGGACTAATAGTAAATGCCGGCAACGTTGGGATTGGGACAGCAGCACCAGCAGCATTATTACATCTAACCTCAACAACGGCTCCTGTCCTACGAATTGATCCAGGAGCAAACACTACTGCCGACCCAACTATATCTCTTTATGACACCTCAACTGCTGCCGGGTTTCAGATTGTTTATGATAATGATGTAGGTTCAACCTATCTTAAAAATCTCTATAATGCCGCTAGCGGAGACATATATATTCAAACAAAGACCGCCGGAACTCCAGTAAATGCTTTATTTATCGAAAGCGCTGGTGACGTTGGAATTGGGACAACAACCCCAGCAGGAAAATTACACGTCTCGGGCAGTGCAGTCATTGATAACGGAGCAGTAGGAACCTATTTACATTTGACTGCAAATAGTACTCCGGGGTATTTATTTTTGCAAACCACAAATAACGGTGGAAGCGGTTATAGCCGCGGCTTGATATCAAACGATTTAAATTTTGATACTGCCAATAGTGTTTGGAACGTTCCAACTAATGGCACTGTTAACGATTTTGCAGCAATGATCTTTAGAAACAGTGGGAGCACCATGTTTGTGAATAAAACCTCAACAGGAAGCGCCTCATTCAAAATGACTGATGCCAATCTAATTGCCAACTATGCTTCAATGACAATAACCAGCGCTGGCAATGTTGGGATTGGAACATCGGCGCCAGCTGCTAACTTGGACATTAGTGATACAAATGCCAATGTCCCCAGACTTCATTTAACTGATTCCACTAATGGTGCATATACCCGGTTCATGTTTTCAGGCGGCACTAGTGATAATCTACTTTATATTGAACCCATTACACCAAACGGCACTGCCGGGTCAACCATCCGAATGTTTCGGAATACCAGCACAACAGGAGCCGTCAAGATAGATGTTTTCAGAGGAAACGGCACATTAGATGTGAATGGTGTAATCGGTGGCAACACAAACAGTTACTTCAATGCCTTAACCGGCAACGTCGGCATCGGGACGTCGGGACCAACATCAAAATTATCAGTGGCGGGAGCTGGCAGCTCAGCCTGGCAGACATATATTCAAGGATCGGGAACAACTAGTTCAACATACGGTATAGTTATAAGAGAATCAACTGGAGCAACGAATAACTTCTGGATTCGAGACGATGGTGCAGGATACCTAAGAGCTGCTGCGTGGACATATGGTTCCGACAGAAATCTCAAAGAAAATATCAACTACTTCAATAACGGATTAGATACCATCCTTGCTTTAAACCCTGTACAATTTGATTATATACAGGGTGAACAGAATCAACTCGGTTTTATTGCTCAAGATGTCCAAAAAATTATTCCGCAAGCGGTAGTTGTTACTGACACCGAAACAGGAATGCTTGGTCTCAAAACCGAATTTATAACCCCTTTTCTCGTCAATGCAATCAAAGAACAACAAACTCAAATTGCATCTCTCTCTGCCCAACTTGCCGATATCAATCTCACCTCCACAGGGGATCTAAATATTTCTACCGACTCAAACGGAAATTATCAAGTTACGGACACTTCTTCAGGCGCTGTAATTACAAATATTGGTGCATTTGCCCAAGCGGTTATCGCCAACATCAAAGCAGGAGCAATTGTCACGGAAGAACTGGCTACCAATTCCTTTACGGCTTTTCAGGGAACGGTTGATAATATGCTTGTTAAATCCGGGCTTGTTTCACCAATTGTCCAAACTGCACTCATCTCTCCCCTTCCAGGTGATACTGATGTAACTGTCCAAATCGGATCCGCTACGGAATCCGGTAAACTTGCAATACAAAATGCCCAAGGGACGGAAGTGGCAAGTATTGACTCAAGCGGCTCAGCTGAATTTAAGAGCGCTTCAATAAGCGGAGAGCTTTATGCGGACACCATAAAATCAAAAACTTTGGATGAAATTCAGGCAATTTTGACTCAAGTACAGGTAGACCAAAATTTACTATCTCAAAGCGCCGGCTGGAATGTAAATACCGCCACAGATTCGGCCTCGCTAATTGATACGGCTAATATTGCCGACCTTTATGTCACAAACCAAGCTGCTATTAATTCACTTTCCGTAACCAATTCTTTGACGATCGGATCTGATATGGTTATTCAATCAGTAATCGGTGGTGATCAGTTGACGATGAATAGTATCGACACCTTAAGTTCTCCTCTTAGAATTCAGTCTTTGGCCATGGCTCCTATTGAAATAATGGCAGGGCTTATCAGGATAGATACAGAAGGAAATGTTCAAATCGCAGGAAATCTTGCGGTCGCGGGGAGAATCAAATCTTCCGGCCTTAGCTTGCAAGAAGAGAACCTGCAAGCTACGTCAGCGCAAGGTGTTGTCTTTAATGTACAGGATGCCATGGGTAGTGCAGTCGCAACAATCGACGCCTCCGGTTCCGCCAGCTTTGGATCAATTTCAACACCCCAACTTGTCATCGCCGGAGCTGATGCAACAGAGTCGGGTACTATTATAAATGGCGTGATTACAACCAATTCAACAATCGGTCAGGCAGTTATTCCCGCCGGAGTCTCCGAAATTACGATAAAAAATCCAAAAGTTACCGATTACACGCTTGTATACGTCACCCCAACTTCAACAACTGAAAATTATGTACTATATGTAAAGAGCAAAAAGGTAGGAGAATTTGTAGTCGGATTTACGAATCCAATTTCAATTGACGTTAACTTTAACTGGTGGATAGTGCGTGTCACTCAATAAATGACAAAAACCATATATAAAACAATATCAAACATTATCTCTATATATAAAGTAGTGATGATATGGAATGATGCCGTTGACACTAAAATTTTCACAATCAATACTTATAGGTACCCTGTCTATGGAAAAATTGCTTAATTCAATTCAAAAATATTTGGTGGTTACCGGCGCGGCGCTTTTTGTAGTTTTTGTCCTCCCCGGTTTCCCCTCTCCCTATCATGTTCCAAAGGAGATTTTTGCAGCAGTTATTATCTCTCTGGCCCTCATTGCTTCACTAATAAAATCTATTGTCAAAGGAGAGTCAAAATTCTTTAGAGGAAAATTCGATATCGGAATTATCCTTTTGGTAATCGCCTATCTGGCTGCCACCATTTTCCGAACACCTAATAAAATGGAGGCATTTTTCTATCCGGGAACAACCACTTTTGTTCTCCTTTCCGCACTTTTCTATCTGATTGTCAACCAATTCACCAGAAGGGGTAAAAACGCTGTTCTTTTAGCTCTTTTTACGTCAGGGATTTTCCTTTCTATCTCTATTCTTTTTACCCAGCTTGGTGTTTTTGCAAAAATCCCTCAGCTTCCCGCTTTTATGAAGGATCCTGCTTTCAATCCGATGGGTGCCAATTTACAATCTGTCATTTATCTTCTTGCTCTTTTACCTATTGGCATCGCTCAAATTATTAAAGAAAAGGAAATTGTTAAGCGGATATTTTTTGGAGTTGCGTCGGCAGTTATTATTTTTGGGATTACTCTGGCCGGAATCAATATGCTTCCCGGTAAGTCCCAAGCCCCGGTTCTTCCCTCCTGGCAAACATCGTGGGAAGTAGTTGCTGAAGCGTTAAAGCAAAGTCCCCTTTTGGGTGTGGGTTCCGCCAACTATCTTTCCGCTTTCAATGTCTACAGACCTGTTTCCTACAATGAAACTAATCTTTGGCAAGTCAGATTTTATTCAGCAAATAATTACTACTTCACTTTAATGACCGAGCTTGGATTTATTGGAATTGCAGCCATCACCATACTATTAATAAGCATTTACAAAAAACTCTCCCTCGACTATAAAAGTAAAGCCTGGGAAGAAATTTCTATAGCCATTCTCGTTCTTGCATTTGCCGTTTTTCCGGCTGCTCCCGCCATGATCTTCCTTTTTATGGTTCTTCTGGCTGTATTCTCGGGATCTGAGGATAAACCGATTACAATCGCCACAAATAAAGTTCCGGCAATAATTGTTGCCTCTCCTATATTTTTGGCAATAGTTGCTCTTGCAATTTTTGGAACAAGGGCTGTTATGGCTGAGGTTAATTACAAGAAATCGCTTGATTCCCTGGCTGCCAATGATGCCAAAAACACTTACAACTATATGGTCCAGGCGGTGAAATTAAATCCTTACGTCGACAGATATCACGCCTCCCTTGCGCAGGTCGATATGGCTCTTGCCAACTCTCTTGCCGGGAAGAAAGATTTAACGGAGGAGGACCGTACTGCGGTCACCCAACTTGTCCAGGAGGCTATTTCTGAGGGCAAGGCAACAGTTACACTTAACTCGAGTCGAAGCAGTAATTGGGAGGTTTTAGCGCAAATTTATAGAAGCATAATGTCTTTTGCCGAAGGAAGCGACCAGTATGCAATCCAAACCTATTCTCAGGCAGTGGCACTTGATCCCATTAACCCCGACTTAAGAATTTCTCTTGGTGGAGTTTACTATGCTCTGGGAGATTATGACAATGCGATAGGAGCCTTTCAATTAGCGGTTGTTGCAAAAGGCAACTCTGCCAATGCCCATTACAACCTTGCTGCAGCATATGCCTCCAAGAAAGACTACGACAAAGCAATCGCTGAAATAAACACCGTAATTTCTCTCGTACCCCAGGGTTCTGATGACTACAAAACTGCTCAGGCGACCTTGGAACAGCTTAAAAAACAAAAGCCGGCTACTGTTGACGCTACATCTCAAAACTTGACCCCACCCGAAACAGTTGTGGAATCCAATATAGAGCCTCCGATCACGCTCCCTTCTGATTCTACCCCACCCGCTACTCAGTAACAGCTAAAAGGTCAATAAGTTCAGCCTCGTCAATTAGAAGTTGTATTGACTCATCCGACCTCAAAATGGCAACACCCTCTTCGTATGAATCTGTGGCAAAAACTTTAACCAGAATTTCATTTTGCTTCTCAAAAATACGTTTTTCTTCGTCATTTAAAGGCTTTTCAAGCCCCTTGGCGTTAGTTACCTTAATAATACCTATCAAGTTTGATTTTTGACTGTCAAAATTGGGGTCTTTGGGATTTAATTTGGCCAAACCAACGTACGCTGTCCTATTTTGGACCAGATTGGAATGGTGAATGGAAACCTCCCTATTTTTTTCCTGGTGGGGTAAAAAATAAATAAAGTAGTATCCCGCCGAAATGAGTACAAGAATAATTAAAACCTTGACTGTAAAGATTAAATATTTCACTCCTGATAATTATAGCAGCATTCAAGAAGGCTCAGCCATTTATGGCAGAGATGAATTGAACGCTGATATATCATCCTCCTTTAGAGGGAACCGCAAATGCGAATTCGCGGAGGATGTTATATCGTTTGTTACTTGCAAAATGAAATTTAGGGTGCTATATATTTACTACGATGGAAGAGAGCTCGGAAACTACTGTACGGGAGACTAAAAAAAGCCTCAAATGGCTTTTTAAATTAATCCCCTATGTCATAATATTGGCAGTCGGAATTTACGGCGGAACATACCTTGTCAGACAAAAACCCACCTGGTTCGGACTTCCCCAGGGAACGGCACAGGCCCAGGCAGAAGCAAACGCACTGGTTGCTAAAGTTTCAAAGCTTATGACTCTCCCCACTGACGAAACGCCAACTATTGCAACAGTCACCGATGTGTCAATTGTTGCCGATCAACCATTTTTCAAAAATGCCCAAAACGGAGATAAAGTTTTGATTTACCAAAAAGCCGGAAAAGCAATTCTTTATAGAGAAAATGAAAATAAAATTATAGAGGTTGGAGCAGTTAACTTTAACCAAACAGCAGAAAGTCCGGCACCTTCCGCTGAGGCAACCACAAAGCCGATAATCATTCCAACGGCTTCCCCTGTACAGTCGCCAGTTCCAACTCCTACTCAGTAAATTTACAAGTTTCTACAATACACAAAGACGTCCAAAGTTATGAGTTTAGGCATGTTTTTACAAGTTGTTACAAGGCACTTCCCGATTCTGTCGCTATTGGAATTTCCTGTACCCCGCTTGGAGTAGCACTTAGTTCGTCAAGAATTGTATTTGCCGACTCTGTACTTTCCGAAAGCGGCGCGAGGTTTAACAAAAATAGATCATCAACCGAAAGAGGAAACTTTTCTTCCGCAAGACTTCCTGCAGCCAAATAAATATCTCCATTTTTTATTTTAGGATTTCTGGCATTTTCCCCGGTTGTAACATCAACCGATTTATCATCTTTTATGGAATAGACAACCGCCCTCCAAGTCCCCGCAATATCGCGCCTTCCGTAACTAATATAGTCGCCGGAAAAATCAGGATTTAGAGAAGTATCCCCTGTTGTCAGCTGTCTGGTAGATTTTCCATCAAAGAAAAATATTTGCCAAGTTATATTTGGATCTTGCCAACCCTCCCACGTAACTCTTCCTTTGTCGTCCACTTTCGGGTTTAAATTATTGCCAATAAATGTCAGCTGAGTACGGGTTTCGGAGGCCAGATCATAAAGAAATACTTGCCCTAAACCATTTATATCGGTGACATAGGCAATATATTTACCTGCAAAAGCGGGCATTTTACTGTTAATATTACCTGAAGTTATAAATTTCCTGCCTCCGCCCACCTCATAATATACTTGGCTATATCCGTCAATACTCTCAACTCCGACTGCGTCAGGAGACGGAATATCGACTGTTTGTGCCAAAACCGGACGGATAACGAAGAAGACAGCAACTGCCACAAAAAGTGGAATAAGCCAATTTTTAACAATTCTATTGATGCTTATTATTTTTTTCATATTAGTTCCAGAAAAAGCCTTTCTCAATTCCTTCCGTAAAAACATTGCCATGTCTAAGCAAATTCGCCATCCCCGGCTCGGTTGTCAGTGTAGGGCAACTCGTATAACCATCAAAAACCACCTCTGTAGTTCCCAAATTGTTTGTTTCCACCACCCTGAAACTATACTGCGTGTTTGCCGTTGCATTAGTGCCAACTATATGGAAATCATATTCTATAATTTCAGCTGCACTTGCGGCCACATGGTTTACCTGAGAAGGCTTACCTTTAACATACTCTTCACCTTTACCTGTTGTGGTGTCTGATAATACTTTAATAATGTCCGCACCATCCGTAACCCCCGACGTTGCATAAACCCAGTCCCCAGTTCCGACATCTGTCCAGCTTCCCGTAGTACAAGTGCCGTCTGTCCCGGCTTTGTATTCGAGCTTAAAATATTTTTCAGAAATAGAAATACCTGCGGTATTAACTACATAGTTAACACGCAGTCGAAGCTCCTGAGCCGTATCCGGCGGATCATTCCCGGATGGAACAACAACAATTGCCTGATTTTCTATTAGATCAGGGTTTCCCCAAATAGCGGTTGGGTCTGCCAAGTCGTTATCTACATACCACAAATACTTATTTTGGGTGAAAGTGGCAGATGCTGACTGAAGCGTTGTCGTTCCCGAAATCGCTACTGCGGTTCCCGGAGTTACCGTGCCGGATGATATGGTCACTTCTGTCGACGGATTGGTTATCTCAATTTCAATAGTTTCACTTCCAGATGCACCAGAACCTACATCCAAGACAACATATACACAAACCTGTGTTGTACCGACTGACATTGAACCGGTTATCGTAGATTTTTCGGAAGCGTTGAAAGTGGCTCCGGTACCAAAAAGTGTCTCCGTACCGCCGTATGTTTCACTGGAACAGGTAGTGGCAGCTGTTTCATAATAAATATCAGCATTGGAAAGATTGCTGTTGGCATTTACGGTTCCTGTATCGGTAACTATGACTTGAGTGACCGTTGCCGTGTTGATATCTGTCGCGAAAGTAAACGCGCCACCAACATAATTATTGGTAGAACCTATATTCATGGTAGAGGTTTGTGTACCTGTCGTACCAACTGTCATTATTGGAAGAGTGTAAGTAATAGTAATTCTTACAGAATCCACATAGGCAGTAGTTGCCGCACCACCCCCTGAAACTTTAACGTTTTTGGCCGAAATCGCCGCACCAAAAGTTGAGTCATTTATATCCGCTGCCGTCCAGGTATCTCCCCAGAGATTAGTAGTTCCACCATAGGACACAAAAGTGTCCGTTGTCGTCCAATTACTAACATTTGAAAGATCTGTGGCGCCGATAGCATCAGTTTTAACTATCCTCACTGCATTATCCTGAGTTTCTCCAGTCCCGCCGTCAAGGTTATCGCTTTTTTCCCACTCAACCGTAATACCATCTATTCTGGCGTTTGAGGGAACAGAAAAACCAAAACCGGTTGCTTTTATATAATTACTGATACCTGTATTTTTTGTGAGAGCTACGGACGCCTTACTGTCATCGGTAGCGGTAGCATTTCCAGGAGTAGTCCAAGCAAGTGTACCTGTTCCCGCATCGTTGACAGCCGTCGAAGCATAACTTGGCCCCGCAGTAGCTGCTACTGCTTCATTGATTTTTGGAGGGAAAATTCCAAACCCTGGAATTGAAATTGCAGGATAACCAGTTAGAAGCCAGGAAGTTATGAGAAAGAAAATTGCTAACGGTTTAAGGACTTTTTTCGGCTTAAGTTTTAACTGAATTTTGGGTAATTTAATGAACATAAAATATAATCATCAGCTTAGAACTTGGCTTTGTATTGCAGATACAATCTGCCCACTTTAGCATTGGCACTGGAAAGTGCACTTACCCTTAACTGAACCGTCATAATACCATCCGCCGCATATGTCCCACCCGTACAGGTATCAGTTGGGGTAGTATCCGCCCAAGTGTTAACCGTTCCTGGTTCAATATTGATGTTTCCGGTTGTACAATCGGCTGCATTTGCAGTGTCATATACCTGGACAATTGTAATAGCCGTATTTGCTAAATTGTCTGACCGTGCTTCAACTGTCAGAGAGTCTGTCGATGCCATTGCGCTAAAATCAGATGGAAGCGGAATTTTTATCCAAATATCGTAATCCTGAGCTGTGCCCTGTGTTGAAGTCCAATTATAGTAGTTTTTGAATGGACTTGCAGTTTCGGCATCCGAAGTCATTGTACCAGTATTACTTGTTCCGTCCCCGGTTAAGGTGGCTCCCGCATACTCCGGAGTAAGTGTGATTCTCTTGGTTGGCATTGCGGTGCCTGCATAGACAGGACCGCTCGTGGGGTCAAACGTAAAGGTATTTCCCCCGCTTCCAATTGTTACAGTACTTGATGCTCCCAATGTGGTTACTCCTGAAACTGCACCGGAGTTAATAATGATTCCATTGATAGTGTTAGTAGCTGTTGCAGCAGTGATGGCTCCGGAAAGACCCAAGGTTGTTGCGCCGCTTAGTGCGCCGGAATTGATAATAAGACCGTTGATGGTATTGGTTGCTGTTGCGCCAGTTATGGCTCCCGTTGCAGAAAGAGTTGTAAATGCTCCGGTACCTGCAGTTGTGCTTCCGATTGAACCAGGAGCGGCAAAGGTTGCTCCATTAAGTGAACTTGCGTTAAGGTTAGCAACATTAGTTGTTGAGGCAACCACAAATGGAGCCGTTCCCGTTACCAGAGTGGAAGTAATCTGACCGGATGCATTGATTGTCGTAATTCCGGATAGAGCTCCTGAATTAATAATTAAACCGTTGATCGTGTTGGTGGCTGTTGCACCAGCAATTGCCCCGGAAACTGTCAAAGAACCTAGTGTGCCAACTCCTGTAATAGCTGTTGACACTGCATCATTGGTATCAACCAGGGCCACATCATGGCCGTCAAGAAGGGCAAACTCGGTACTGGTAATAGTTACTCCGCCTACTGTTACATCATTGCTTCCTAAAGATAGAGCCGTAACAATATCTGCATCAGACAGATCAATAGCTACTGCTGTGGTCCCGCCTACCCCCGTTGAGGTAATGGCAAAGGCTGTTGCTATATCGCCTGTTGTTGCATTATCAATTGTGAACTTGTAATCGTTTGTTGCATCGCTTAAGTTCAAAAGTACGTCATATGCGTCAACGGTGATTGTAGCACCGGAATTATAGGCAACATCCAAAGATCCTCCACCTGCTCCACAGCTTCCCCAGGTTGGTGCTGCACCTACTCCGCCTGAGTTTAGACAGGAACCTGCAGCAACATCAGCAAGTCTGACTAAGTTTCCTCCCGCACCTCGATAATAAATATCTCCTGTAGCATCAGAGCCTAAAGTTAATGAAATTGTTCCCGTTCCGTTACCGATTGAGGTATTTGATGTTCCTGTTGTATTAATACTTGTGGCTCCTGTTAGTGATAATCCTCCGGTTCCTTGAATCTGACCCGAACCGGCGTTAACTCCTACCCCAGTAATTGCTCCGGCGACTGTTAAGGCACCAGCACTTGTGAGTTTGTTGCTTGCACTGAAGAACTGTATATCTCCTTTGGTAACATTTGAGGTTGAGATAAGAGTCAATGTTTCACTAACTCCTGTGCCACCAGTAATTGTATATGACCCGGTTCCGGAGATTGCAGTACCGGAGTACGTTCCTCCGGATAGACTTCCCCCGGATAAAGTTCCACCCGAGATTGTTGCTCCATTAATGGTAGAGGATGTGGAAATTGTGGTGATTCCGGAAAGTGCACCTGAATTGACAATCAAGCCATTAATTGTGTTTGTAGCTGTAGCTCCTGTAATAGCCCCTGATAAACCAATGGTCGAAACACCCGAGACTGCACCGGAGTTAATGATGATTCCATTAATAGTGTTGGTGGCGGTAGCGCCGGTAATAGCGCCTGTCGCCGAGAGTGTTGTGAATGCTCCGGTTGAAGGGGTTGAAGCTCCAAGCGTTGTCCCATTAATTGATCCGCCGCTAATTAAAACTCCTCCTGCAGCAAGAGTACCGTTAACTGTCGTCGTAACAGTTGCTCTACCAATTGTAAGGTTTGAGGCATTGGTTCCACCAATGGTAATTGCCCCATTTGAAGTTACTCCTGCCCCCGTATCAATTGTCACAGAACCCGAGGTACCGGACACGGAAGTTCCACCTGTTTGAATTGTAATTGCACCTGAATTTCCGGAGGCCCCGGTTGCTGTATTGATAGTAACTCCATTCAAATTACCGGTAGTACTAAAAGTGGCTCCGGCATCAAATGTAACTGCTGAATCGGACTTTCTAATTATTTTTGAGTTCGCATAATCAATTGCAATTCCCGCTACCCCCGCAGTCTCATCCGTGATAATAAAATCAGCCGCTACATAATTAAGAGCAACGGCAGAAGTTACAATATTGGTTCCACCTTCTTTAATTGTTGAAACTCCTCCACCTGCTCCACAGCTTCCCCAGGTTGGTGCTGCACCTACTCCGCCTGAGTTTAGACAGGAACCTGCAGCAACATCAGCAAGTCTGGTAATATTTCCTCCGGCACCCCTGTAATAAATATCCCCTGTCGCATCGGATCCTAATGTTAATGTAACGGTTCCCGTTCCGTTTCCGATTGAAGTATTTGATGTTCCTGTTGTATTAATAGTCGCAGCACCTGTCACCGTAAGGCCACCTAACGTTCCAATTGAGGTCAGAGACGTTAGTGAAGTTACATCTGTTGCTACCAGCGTTTTTGTGCCTGTTGGAAGGGTATACACTCCTGTGTCGTCAGCCGCCGTTAGCGTCATGGATTTATTTAATGTAAGAGTTTTTCCGGATACAGGAGAAAATCCTGTTACGGTTCCGGCACTCCCTGCACTGCCGGTAATACTAATTGAATAGCTTCCTGAGTTAACTACACTTGAGAAGTCTCCTGCGGTTAGATTTGAGGCAGTGATTCCACTTATAGTGTTAGTTCCTGCAGAAATAGTAAGTCCCGATGCTGTTCCGCCTACCGTACCCCCACTGATCTGACCTCCTGTGATGAATACGTTGCTTGCGGATTGAGTAGCGATGGTTCCTAAGCCTGAGACATCGGTTGTTGAGATACCTAATAAAGTTTTAACTTGGGAGGCGGAAAGTGCAATCGGAGTTGCAGGGCTTCCCGTGTTATTCCCGATAATAGAATTTGCGGCGAGATCAGCCATCTTCCCGAAGGTTACTTTTCCACTACCAATCGTGGTTAAACCAGTGTTATCCATTGTCACATCTCCGCTTATGGCAACCCCGGTTGCAATATTTGAAACATTTCCAACAAAGATGTTGGCGCTTGTTAAGGTTTTTGAAAGCTTTCCCGAAAGAGAGGCTGTAAGGTCTGTTTGATCATCAAGCAAGCCCGTGATTGCTCCCCAAGCAACACCCGAGGAGTTGGTAATCCAGGAAGTTGAAGTTCCGTTGGTACCTAAAACTTTTCCGCTGTTTCCTGTCTGGCTGGGTAAAGTCTTGGTCTCGGCAAGGGATGTAATCCAGGATGGATTGGCGTATGAACCGGTAGTAAGGGCAATATCTGCTGTTGTGATACCGTTAACTGCTGTTCCTGACAAATTTCCACCTGTGATTGTGGCACCGTTAATTGTGACCAAGCCGCTAAGTTGTCCTCCGGTGATAAAGACATTACTTGCACTCTGAGTGGCTATTGTACCTAAGCCCGACACATCAGACGTTGAAATTCCAAGTAAAGTTTTGACCTGAGAAGCAGTTAAAGCAATCGGAGTTGCGGAACTTCCTGTATTATTTCCAATTATTGAATTAGCAGCCAAGTTTGCCATTTTTCCTAAAGTTACAGCACCTGAAGCTATTGTTGTAGCAAATGAACCTGTACCGGAACCTGTAACATCACTCGTAAGTGTGATTGTCTGGTCTCCTGTGTTGGTACCGGATGAAGATCCTGAAAAGTTAGATGCACCGATTGTCCCTTCAATAGAAAGGTTGGCAAGTCCTGTGCTACTGTTGGTTATGGTCAAAGTTCTATCGAGAGCATTATTAAAGTCAAGCGCCAAGGAAGCTCCTGTTAGTGGGATGTTTATATCTGAAATAGTTAAATCGCTGAACGTCCAGCCTCCAGAAATTGACTGTACCTGATCGGTCCTTGTAATTTTACTGTTTGTATAGTCAATGGAAATATTTCCTTCTCCTGCGGGAGAGTTGGTAACGTCAAAATCTGCTGCAAGAAAATCAACTGTTGTAGCAGAAGTAACCACATCAGCATCACCAATTTGGATGGTTGATATTCCTCCTCCTGCACCTGTGTCATCAGTACCACAAGTTAAGACTCCAGCCACTGTCTCCAGAGCAGAACAGTTTGCAAATGAGCTATCGTACAATGTTATGCCAGCTCCACTACTACCCGCTTTGATTGTCAAAGTATCTGTATTAATATCACCCAGGGTGGTGTTTCCATTAGAATCAAGGATTGTAAAGTTACCACCTGCTCGGGTTGTACCACCAATGGTGATATTGTTAATAGTTCCACCCACAAGTTGACCTCCTGTTATATAAACGTTGCTGGCAGATTGAGTAGCAATTGTTCCTAATCCAGAAACATCTGAGGTTGAAATACCTAATAATGTTTTGACTTGTGCTGTTGTTAGTGCAAGAGGTGTTGCTGGTGAACCGGTATTGTTTCCTATAATTGAGTTGGCGGCTAAGTTTGCCATTTTGGTTAAAGATACTGTTCCGCTTCCAATTGTGGTTAAACCGGTATTATCAATTGATATATCTCCCGTAACGGCAACACCTGTTGCAATACCTGATCCGTTACCGACAAAAATATTGGCACTAGTTAGACTTGTCCCCAGCTTGCCTGATAAAGCAGTGTTTAGATCTGTTTGGTCAGTAAGAGTTCCTGTAATTGCTCCCCAAGCAACACCCGAGGAGTTGGTAATCCAGGAAGTTGAAGTTCCGTTGGTACCTAAAACTTTTCCGCTGTTTCCTGTCTGGCTGGGTAAAGTCTTGGTCTCGGCAAGGGATGTAATCCAGGATGGATTGGCGTATGAACCGGTAGTAAGGGCAATATCTGCTGTTGTGATACCGTTAACTGCTGTTCCTGACAAATTTCCACCTGTGATTGTGGCACCGTTAATTGTGACCAAGCCGCTAAGTTGTCCTCCGGTGATAAACACATTACTTGCGGACTGGGTGGCAATTGTTCCCAATCCCGAAACATCTGAAGTTGAAATACCCAATAAGGTTTTGACTTGGGATCCGGTTAATGCGATTGGTGTGGCAGCAGAACCGGTATTGTTTCCAATAATGGAGTTAGCAGCTAAATTTGCCATCTTGCCCAAAGTCACGGCTCCTGAGGCGATAGCTGTTGCCAAACTTCCTTCGGTGTTTGTCACGTCTCCGGATAATGCAGGGAAGGATGTGGCCCCGAGTACGCTTGTAATATTTGATGCGGTTCCTGTTGTATTTTGATTTAATGTTGGGAAGTCTCCTGCAACGGCAATACTTAAAACTCCTGTTGTCGCTGTATTTTTAACAATTCCGGTTCCCAGTGCTCCAAGAAATTGTGCTCCGGAAAGTCCTGGATCGGAAGTCCCCTGAACGATAAAGTTATTTGCCAAAGAAATATTAGCAGAACCGTCAAAGCTTGTCCCTGCAATTGTCCTTGCTGTTGCCAGAGCCGTTGCTGTTGATGCATTTCCTGTTAAAGCACCTGTAAAGGTTGTTGCTCCAACCGAGGTAAGACCAGATAAAGAACCGCCTGTGATGAATACGTTGCTTGCAGATTGAGTGGCTATTGTTCCCAAACCTGATACGTCAGAGGTTGAAATACCCAATAAGGTTTTGACTTGGGATCCGGTTAATGCGATTGGGGTGGCAGAGGATCCTGTGTTGTTTCCGATAATTGAGTTGGCTGCGAGATTTGCCATTTTTCCTAAAGTTACTGCCCCACCGGCAATAGTTGTAGCAAAAGATCCGGTACCGGTTCCGGTAACATCACTGGTTAAGGTAATTGTCTGGTCTCCTGTGTTGGTACCGCTTGATGTTCCTGAGAAATTGGATGCGGATATTGTTCCGTCGATTATGACATTGGCAACCTGGGAAGTCGTTGAATTAAGAATGTTAAGTGTCCTCGTGGTGGCCCCGGTTAAATCAAATATCGTATTTCCGCCCGAGAAAGTAATTGTGGGGGTCGTTCCTGAAAAAGTAATCGGGGTAGCGGAGGATAAAGTCAATGCTATTGCAGTTGAAGCTCCGCGACCGGTGACCGATGAAAATGTATCCGCCTCAGTTGCCGAAAGATTTAATGTTCCCCCAAGAGATACACTTCCGCCGCCCGAGAGAATTCCACTGCTATTAATGGTAACTGAAGAATTACTAAGACTGGAATTACCAATGTTGGATAAAGTGTTTGATGCTCCCGAAATTGTTAAACCGGAAGCTGTACCGGCAATTGTTACCCCACTAATTTGTCCTCCTGTTACATATATATTGCTGGCGCTTTGGGTAGCTATTGTACCCAACCCTGAAATATCAGATGTTGAAATGCCCAGTAAAGTTTTTACCTGTGTTGCTGTTAAAGCAACTGGTGTTGCAGCACTTCCTGTGTTATTTCCAATTATTGAATTAGCAGCCAAGTTTGCCATCTTGGAAAGAGATACTGCACCACTTCCGATAGTCGTACTAATTGCAGTTGCCCCGCTTCCTGAAACGTCTCCACTTAAAGTGATTGTTTGGTTATCTGTCAAATAATTTGAATTATTTGTCCATTGGGAAATATTGGCCGATGTAAAGTTTGTTACCGAAAGTCCTGAAATAGTATTGCTTCCCGCAGCAATGGTTTTATTGGTTAAAGTGTCACTTGTTGCCCGACCAACAAGAGTGTCTGTAGATATCGGCAGGGTTAGAGTTCCGGTATTACTGATTGTTGAGATGACAGGAGCCGTAACAAATGTCCAAGCTCCGCCAATTGACTGTGTTTGATCACTTCTGACTATTTTTGAGTTGGTGTAATCAATCGATAAATTCCCTTCGCCTGTAGGAGAATTTGTCAAATCAAAATCAGTCCCCAAAAGGTCAATTGTAGTTGCTGATGAAACTACGGTTACATCATCTACCTGAAGGGTTGAAATTCCCCCACCTGCTCCTCCTGCATCAGTTGCACAGTCCCATGAGGAGGTACTATCCGTCCATTTCAAAAGTTCACCATCGCCGCAAGTCCGGATCAGAGAAAGTCCTGACGAAGTGGCTACAAGCCCTCCATTCGATTGAAGATGGAGAGATAAGCTGAGAGCACCCGATGTTCCTCCGCCGGTCAGACCGTTTCCAGCAGTTACACCGGTTATAGTACCCGATCCACCGGAGGTCCCACACGAACCCCAAGTAAAACCACCCGTTGAGCTATTGTAAGTCAAGCATTGTCCGCCGGTTGGGTCATTCGAAGATATCAAATTGGATTCATTTATTGAGCTGTCGGAAATGCCAGTTGCCGTAACCCCGGTAAGATCCAGCGAAAGAGTTGCAATATTATTAAGTGTTGTTACTGTCAATTTGGAGTTGTCACTTTTTATTTCAGTTATTCCTTGCATAACTCCGCCTGCAATTTGCTGATAAACACTGTTACCATTTGAGATTGACTTAACCGCATTTTGAAGATAATTAACAATACCCTGCACCGGAGAAGTGGAAACTGCTCCCTGGGAGGTTCCTCCCGCAAAAGCCCATGTTCCTGTACTCTCATCAAAAATCGGCTTATTAAATCCTATTGGCTGATAATCGGAAATTCCCAAAATGTCGGTACTGATGGAAATTTCGGAAATCGACTGAAAAAGAGAAATCGCGTTTTTGGCAATTGAGCTTTCCGCCTCTGTTGTTTTTTGCGCACCTGTTTTTACGACTATATTTGTAATTTTGCCGGCGGTGTCCACCGTTCCCGCAATTAAAAATCCATTGTCGTAAGTTTGTCCCACAAAATTTCCGGTAAGCCTGCCTTCTTCAACTTTTCCCTGGAGAATCTTGATAGCATAAGATGTATTTTGATCCAAAACCAGATTGGCAATCATTCTATCCACAATCTGGGCCACTGTTTTTGTTCCGTCTTTTAAATAAAAAGGGGCAATAGTTCCGTCATCAAAAGTATCAAAAGCTTGATCGCCTGATAAAAATGAGATTTTTATATCGCCGGTAAAAAAGTTTCCTTTATTGCCTACCTCGCCATTGATAACTTTATATGCCGAAAATGCTCCGTTCGATAAAAGCACAGTTCCGACAACTTTATCATCAAAAAATGAATTTTTTACTCTTGTCTCGTCAAGGTAGCCCGATTGGGTTTCAACATCTTTAATTAATCCCGGAAGTTGTCCTGTAAATAATCCCTTTTGCTTAGCAAGGTTCAGAAGATATTCTCCACCGATTACTGCAGAGGAAGCCACCGCAAGAATCAACACGGCAACCAGGGGTATTATCCCCATCTCATATTTTTTCTGAGTTTGATGCTTTGGTATTCGTAACAATTTATTTATTTTTTCTTAAAAACATTACAAGCGTTACACTTCCAACGGTTGCCATAATGAAAAACAAAAATGCTGCAAAACTCATCAAACTATACATCTTTAAAGCGCTTGAAAGAGGTTGACTGGCAACAATTCCCCAACCGTATGTATCAATTTTGTCGTAGGCAGCAAATTTTAAAACTCCGTCACGGCCGTAAGCAATCTCTGCACCCGACTCCCCTGAAAGAGCTTTCATGCTGAAACTGCCGGGAGGAGCTATCGCAACCACATCTTGAGGGTCGGGGTTTAGAATATAATTACCCTTTGAATCAGTTACCGAAAAAGAACCTATATCGTCCGAGTTGAGTGTTTCCAATCTTTTTTGAAGTTCGGATGTATCTATCGAACCGAGGAGTATACCCAAGAACTTGCCGTTATCGTCGGTTATGGGAAATGAAATCAAAACAGAAGGACCAATTCCTTGTGATTTGGGTTTAACTAAATCCGTTATGAAGACCTTTCCGGTTTCTGCCGGTACTTTAAAATAATCTCTTTCGGAAATGTTCAAATTTTGGCTTTGCAAGTAAAACGGGTAAGTGTCAATAATCGTGCCGGTTTTGTCGGTAACAACTACACGGACAAAGGAATTATTCGAAGATAGGTAAATTTGTTTAAGTTTTGCATCCAAAGTGCCATTGGGTTTTCCGTTAGCCAAAAGGGTGGGAAGATCTTTATCATCCAAAAATGCTGAAAGAACGGATATTTTTGCATCCATAAAATTTTTGGTTATCGAAGAGGCCACCTCAACCCTTTTGCCCATTTCATCTAAAATGATTTTTTGAAAAGAATGATAAACCGTTTGAAGAACCAAGGATCCGATAATAAAAACTCCAAGAAGCCAAAGAAAACTAACCACCGATTCTCTTTTTGTTTTTGCTTTAAAAGAATCAAACTCATCAGCAAAAGGAAAAATAAATGAAAATGTCCCCAAAACAATTCCGAAAATTGCCCTACCCCAAAAACCGTTTGTAAAAGATGCTACCGCATAAAGAAGTGAAGTTGTGCCGACAAGAAAAGCGGTTATTCTAATAAAACGTTTATTTCTTTTCAGGGCTCTAAAGCTTAAGAACGAAAATATGCAAAAACCGACAATCCAAATTGCCGCGAAAAGGTTTTTCTGAATTGTCTTAATACACAGATCACAAAAAGTAATGGACGACGGCCAGATAAGAAACCCTAAACCGATGAGGAAAAACAAAAGATTTACAAAAATTATATACCGCAAATAATAATCCATCTTTTTAAAAACAGAGGCTATAAGAACCACGGATATCGACAAGTATCCTACCGAAAAGATAATTTCCTGAGACAAAAATATTCCTCCTAAAACCAAATATAAAATACCCATAAAAAGATTCAGGAGCGTGTGTCTGTGGTCGCGTCTAAAGTTAAATACATCAAAGCCCAGGAGAAGCACCCCGCCTACAAAAAGAAATATGCTTATGATATTTATGTACGGCACAAATTTTGCCAAAGACTCTTGGGCAAAAGTATAGGACGGATTTACAAACTGGGAAAAACCCAGGCTCATTGAGAGAAATCCTATAAACCAATCAAAAACACTGGGTGGGTTTTGGGTTTCAGCTACTGAGTACGATGCTGTCTCTTGAAGGCTTTTGCCTCTTTCCTGAAGAAGTCTTTCTACCTCGCTTGCCGGAATCCTAAACCTACCCTCAGCACCAAATCTGACAGCTTTGATACTACCGTTTTCCAAATATTTATAGACTGTATTTGTAGAGAAGCTCAGAAGTTTTGCTACCTCTTTTACTGTGTAGGTCGATTTGGGCATTTTGGCAGTTTTTATGACAGGCTTATAACCTAGTGCGAAGAATGTGTTTATACACATTCTTACAAGTACTTTCAGGCTTGTTTTTACAAGTCTTTGTAAGTGTTCACAACCACTAATACTAATGTAAAAGTTTTCACAGCTTTTGTCAAGCCTGTATTAGTAAAAAAATGAGGCTAAAAGTGATATAATATTTGAGGTTCCTGAAAAACAGTGAAAATTGGGCTCGTAGGCAAACGGTATACCGTATCATTCGCATTGATAAGTTCCGGGTTCAATTCCCGGCGAGTCCACAACTGGGGAGAAGGATTAAAAGGTGCCTACTTCAAATAATTGAGAGGATTGACGCGAACTCCATTAAGATAAATTTCAAAATGCAAGTGCGGACCGGTTGAGCGACCGGTATTACCCACTCGTCCAATAGACTGACCTCTTGCAATAGTTTGGCCGGAAATAACCATCATCTGGCTTAGATGGGCATATCGGGTCTTAAAACCGTTTCCATGATCGATCAGCACCATGTTTCCATAGCCGCTTGCATCCCAACCAGCGTAAATAACATGTCCACTGTCGGCAGCCACTGCCGATGGCAATCCCGAATTGGCGACATCAAGTCCGGGATGATACCAAGAGAACCTCTGGGTAATAACTCCTTGCGTGGGCCAGACAAACTGACCTGAAGCAGTGACTGTTCCGGCATTTGGAGTCATCTGTCTCGGTCTTGGAGATGCCGAAACCGCCGGCATCACACCCTCAGGAACAATAATGGTTTGACCTATTGCCAGTTCAAATGTTTCATCATCCGTAAATGTGTTAAACGGAAAATCAACTATTGCCTGGACGTTCGCGTCATACTTTTTCGCAATCGAATAAATCGTATCTCCCTTAACAACGGTGTGGGCAATTCCTGCCACCGGCAAAATTTTAATGGTTTGGTCAACTTTAATTTTATCTTTTGACAGACTGTTTTCCCAACGAATGGTGTCGGGAGAAACTCCGAATTTGTTTGCAATAGACACAACCGTATCTCCACTTTGAACCTGATAATCAATGATACTATCCCTTACCTTATTAGATATTTGTGTATCAATCGCGGGGTCATCGGTAGATGCTGAAAGCACTGACGGCGCTGCCGAAATTGACCAGGGATTAACTGATTTACCGGGAAATTCCTGTGCAATAAGCGGCGCCAGCATTACACCAAGTGCGGCAATTGCCGCCATCCCTGAATGACTTAAAGTTCGCGACAACTTTCCCCTCTTCCGATAAAGCGCGGTAACAACAATTCCTTTCCTTTCCTCAAGTTTCAAAAAACTTATATGGAGACTTTTTAAAATAAAATTCGTCAGTTCAAAAAAGAAAGTTCTTATTTCCTCCCATATTTCTAAAAGCACCTCAAAATTTTTTTCCATACAGCGCCCCGGATGAAAATCCCAGGTGGATTGATAATACATTATAAAAATACTTGAAGCAAATCTAACCGGAGAGTAAAAAAAGGACTCAACTAGGCAGTTTTCAGACTGTCAAGAAATTCATCATTGTTTTCTGTCTTGGCAAGCCTATCAATCAAGGTCAAAGTCTTTTCGTCATCATTCATCAGATCAATCATCCTTCTTAACGTATTAACTTTTCTGAGTTTTTCCATTCCGAAAAGGAGTTCGTCCTGACGGGTTCCCGATCTGGCAACATCAATCGCAGGAAACACTCTCCTATCGGAAAGTTTTCTATCAAGATGGAGCTCCATATTTCCCGTACCCTTAAACTCTTCATAAATCAGATCGTCCATCCTGGATCCTGTGTCAACCAAACAAGTTCCGATAATGGTCAAGGACCCTCCGTTTTCAATATTCCTTGCGGCACCAAAGAATTTTTTGGCCGGGAAAAGTGCCATTGGATCAAATCCTCCCGAAAGAGTTCTGCCGGAGGTTGGAAGAGCTAAATTGTAAGCTCTCGCCATTCTGGTGATTGAATCAAGAACTATAACAACGTCATGTCCCATTTCGACAAGGCGGCGGGCGCGCTCAAGAGCCAACTCTCCCACCCTGGTTTGGTCTTGTGGTGCTTCATCAAAATTACTGGCAGCAACTTCTCCCATCTTATTGGTAACCGTATCCATTGTTCTTATAATGTCAGTTACCTCCTCGGGGCGTTCCCCGATTAAAACAGCCATAATATGAACTTTTTTGTTTTTTCCTTTACCATCTTCAGCATAATTACCGGCAATGCCTTTGATAATGTCTTTTACAAGCCAGGTTTTTCCTGCTTTCGGAGGAGAAACAATAAGTGCACGTTGTCCGAAACCAATTGGAGCAATCAAGTCTATCATTCTGTTTGTTAATGTATCTTTATCTGTCGAAAGGATAATTTGTGCATCAGGATAGACTGCCGTCATGTCATCAAAATTTGGTCTCTGGCCAACAGATTCGACAGGCTCCCCATTTATTTTTTCAACTTTCAAAAGACCCCAATATCTTTCGTTTTCCTTGGGACGCCTGGCCTGCCCGGCAATAACATCCCCTACTCTGAGATTAAATCTTCTTATTTGAGATGCTGAAATATAGATATCATGATCGCTTGGAGCAAATCTGACAGGTCTTAAAAGGCCCGACCCTTCATTGGCAATATCAAGCACTCCGATGACGGTTTCTGTCGGGAGTCCAGCGTCGGGAATCAATCTGTCATCAACCACCAAAGGATTGGGTGTAGACTCGGTTATTGCAACTCCGCTTGAGGCCTCTGACGAACTCTCTGCCACAGCAGAAATCTCCTCTTCTTTTTGAGGAGCGCCAACCAAAGACTGCAAGTCCTTATCTTCTTCTTGAATTTTACTGACTGATTTTCTTGGCATATACAAAATGAATTATGAATTAAGAATCATGAATTATGCGAAAACATAAATAACGAAATCGGACAAACTCGAAGTTCAATCATTAGTATAGCCTAATAATCAGCCATGTCAAGATGATTGCCTCTAGAGCCAGTCCCCCCCACTCGAGAATTTGGGGCCAGTAAAGTATGTAAACAGTAAAAGGTGAGGGTGAATCAGATTGAACTTGCCACCCGTTTGCCCAGGAATTAATCTTTACATGCTCAAAAATCTTAAGCTTGGAATCTCGAATTTGGAAAGCAATCCAGCCAGACTCATACCCTTGATTTAGTTGAATCAGCCCAGAACCTTTTAGGTTTATCTTGTAGATCGAATTACCAAATTTCTTCACGCCCAAGACTACTAGATTATTTTGGATCTTATCGATAAAATCCGGAAGTTGTCCCTGATAAGTTGACAAAGCCATATGGTCAACAGGGTAAAATTCCACTCCGGTTAGCAAGTTTTCAGATGATACTCTTCCAAAAGATCTTGTCTCAAAATTAAGAATATAACCCTTTCTATCCAAATCTCTCGGATAGATAAAAAATACCTTGTCAAAATTACCCGACGGTAGAATTTCCTCAATATTGGGCATCTGAGAATTAGAGTCGAAAAGGTAAATTTTTAAACTCCTCCCTTCTCTATTTTCCCCTGTGATATGTAAAAGATGGGCTTGAGAGTACTTTAAATCTGGAAAACTGATATAGTCGCAAGAAACCCCACCGCCAGACGCCTTATACAAAACCCCAGAATCCGTAATTTCCTTTGAAACTAAACCCAATTTTTTCAGATCACAGTTATAAGCTTTGTCAAAACCCTGGTTTACCAGAAGATTTGTCTTGGCCGAATCTGTTGCCGGTATCTCAAATGTGGTGTTAAACAATTCATTTTTAAATTCGATACTGCCACTCTTGATATTGATAGTCACTCCAGACCTTTCATCCAAACTTATAAATGGGTAGGTTACCTCTCCCCCGCCTGCATAGTCTCCACTTTTCTGATAGATTGGGTCCAGTGGCGAATAAGAAAGGTCTGCATTAATTCTGGAGTAGCTTTCGGGGGTGAAAACGGATTCCTCAACAAAACCTGTATCGTATACGGTCAAAAAACCAAAATTGGCAGTTTGTTTCCAACCAAACCTTTTAGCAATGTCTTTAGTTTCAGAAATTCTTAACGTATCATCTGAACCCCCAGCGTTAACTATCGATTCGTCCAAAAGCAAATATTTAACTCTATATTTCCTCAACGTGGCAGCAAATCCTTCATTGTTTCCCGAATACAGAGCAAATGAAGCCTGGTTGAAAAAATCTTCGTTGGCACTGTTCCATCTGTCAAAATCTCTGTAAAGAATCGGATTTGAAATCCCGTAGGTTAAAAATCCGGAACCTTCATAACCCCAGTTTCTGTATTCCCAACCATACTTGGTGTTTATAGGCATTAGAGCTATTCTTCCTTCGGGATTGTCCTCAAACCAGTCAAAAAGCTGTTTGTACTCAGATGGAAATTTAACTCTAACGTTTGGCCCTATAAGCTCACCATAAAAGGCCGGCAGGAAAAAATAGATCAGCCCGCCAGTAATTGCCCCAACAACCAGTATTTTGAAAACTGCCGTAAATTTAATCTTTATAGTCAAAAGGATATAACAAAAATAGCCGAAGTAATAAGCAAGAATAAACTCAAAAAGAACAGAGAATTTAGTAAAAGGGGTTCTGAAACCCTCACTAAACACTCCGAAATGATTATATAGATATTGATAAAGTCTTCCTGCTGGCGGATTGATGTTAAAAAGGAAGAAAAGTGACAAAAGGAGGGGTGGCACAAAAGAAAGGCTTACTTTTTCTCTTTTGATAAGCCCAACTAGTATACCTGCCACCGTTAAAAGAGCTAAAACGTAGCCCGCAGCACTTACTGCCGGAATAACTAAATGGTTGTCCCAAACATTAAGAAGGTCTTTGAAGTTGTTGTTTGGAAAATCAAAATTGCGCCAGCCGAACAGGAAGCTTTTTTGTATCAAAACATTCTTGATATCTCCATAATCGGCGTTTCTCAAAAAGGATTCCGGAGAAAAAAGACGGTTAATGTTAGCATTTGATATAGTTAGAGACTGTTGGACAACTGAATAGACATTCGGCAAAATCCAGTAAATGTTCAGTAGTAACGCCACTATTCCAAGGCTTAGAAATCTTTTTAGCTTCAATTTTTTGCCGGATGAAAAAACTGCAAATGACAGCAAAAACAGGAAAAGTCCAAAATAAATTGCGTATGCCTGAGTCGCGGCATAAGCAATTGGTGAAATCAAAATAACAATAAGCGAAAACAAAAGCAGATTTTTCTTTTTCCCCTCTCTCAAATATTTAAGCCCAAAAAGGACGACCCAAGGAACCCCCGCGAATGCAGTGGTAAACATTTCGAGCGGAACATAAAAATTCTGCAGGGTACCAAGATTCAAGAGATAAAAAAGGCTACCTAAAAACGAGGCTGCATAAACCCAAGGAGAATCTTTTTCCTTCTGAAAAACATATTTAAGGAAAAAAAACATACCTAATGGTCCCAAGATCAGGCTGGAGAAAATGTAAAAATAACGTATAAACGACATCGGTACCAAAGCCGAGACCAGCCATAAAACAAGAAGCCTGGGCAAATCTGACATATCAGAATGCGCGGAAATTGCCCCAACCCCCATCTCGGCCCCCCAAACATGGGAAAGCATTCTTGATACGTTTAGTGGAAAATTAAACTCGGGGTGCATTGAATCCCAACCAATAAGGTAGGTTCCGGGTGTGTAATTTTTGACAGAGATAAAAATTGCAACAAATATGATTACTAACGGGAAGAAAACGTTTAGAATTAATTTTAGTTTTTTATTAGGAATCATTGGAGTCAATCTAATAATAACATTGAAAGTTGGGTGAAAAAACATAGGGTTGGTTGGTAAATTCGATGAAATCATCAAATTTGGTTACCCAACCAACCCCTTCCTAGGACTCAACCTAAGGCCAATCAACCAAGACCTTGGTAAAACAGCTTCCCCCGCCTGAAAGTTCCATCGTAATGATGAAATTTCCACCGGGATAGGCGTAGTCGTGCCAAGTTAAACCGGAACCGTTTGAGCCGGAAAACTGATCAGTAACTGATCCGTCTCCGAATTCAAACGAATGAACTCCGTCACCCGCTCCACTCCAGGTTGCATCAAAGACGACATGATTAACGTCTTGAGTTGAAACCGTTATGGAACAATAAGGGACTGGATCTGCATTCATTACGAGCGGAAGGTAAACCGTATAGGTTTCCTCTTTAGACCGATCGTCGATGACGATTTCACCGGTCCAGGGATCAGTCCAATATCCACTTCCTCCGACGGAGGGTAATTCAATTGACGCTTGGTACGCGATCACATCACCTACATTGTAGGCATAATCGTGTGAGAATGTTGCCGTACCCGACGCGCCAGTCAATACAGTTTCGGTATTGTCTCCGAAGAGAAAATGCCAAGCCCCGTCCGGGTCGTCAGTTACCCATGTAACAGTGAAGTCGACATGATTAAATGACTGTGTAAATGACACATCAAGCTGAGCTCCGCCTTGCAGTGAACCAGCGCTTACTCTCACTGGTAATCCCAAAACGAGCAAAGAACAAACAGCAAACATCACCAGCTTTTTCATTTCCTTTCTCCTTTTTTAATTGATCTAGGTCTTTTAAAAGAGCTACAGTTCTGTAAAATCCGCAAATTGGATCTTACTGAATACCTTTTTCATTAAGACATTTAATGTAAAGGTCGCTTACGGGGTACCAGACAACAACATTATCAGACTGTTGAACCTGGTATCTGGAGCTTTGTGCGCACTGTAAACGTGCTTCATTTTCTATTTCTTTTTGTTTCAAGTCAGTAAATTTGTTTATGCCATCAGCAAGCGTGGCTATGCCATAAAAAGAAACTGCAGTGAGAGCTGCAGTCAAAACAACAAAATCCAATATCGTTCCTATTTGACTTTTCATTCGGCTAAATTAATAAAGAAGAATTTTTATTGACTTAGTCGAACGGCCCTGCACAAATCTTTTTAATCACCAAAAAGGTGAAAGAAGTGTGCAGAGCCGAATCGAGGCAAACATAATTATTTCGTCACAGCCGTGTGCATAGTCGCAAGGATACGATCTCCTGCGTGCACAATGACCACAACGTCAACCATACCACAAGCATCCGGTTGGACACCGCAGTTGGCACCAGCATTAGCTGAATTTCCTCCCGCATTGAGAACGTTCCCAGTTGTGGGATCGCGCATCGTTGCGAGATTCAGCATGTTAGCTGATGCATGGCTTGTTAAACCCCAAACTGCCCATTGCAGTTCATCGCCGTTCCAGTAACGCCCCATAACAGTAAACCCGTTATCGACGCTCTGGTCCCGCCAGGTATAGGTCTCATTCATTACGTTGAATAAAACAATCAAGCAACCTTTACGGGCTTGACCTTCAACGTTCTGGCATGAGTAGCTAAACTGGGGCGACGTGAACTTGTAATCACCGCTGATCAGACGATAATGCCATGCAGGCACTACCCAATCACAAGTCTGCTTATATTCGCAGAACGGTGAATCATCCTGTCCGTACTCTACCCCGTTAGAAACCTGAAAATCAGGTACTTGAAGGTTGACTACATTTGGAAACGTAGACCAGAGTTCGGGAGAGGGTTCTTTGACTTTCGACAGCCATGCTTCGACTATTGGATCGTTTTTAACATCGATCCTGTTAATTTCCCAACCATTGCTGGTAGTGAAATCAACTTTTTCAGTCACAACGACTGCCTGAACCAAAGGTGCTACCGCAACAGGACTTTCGGTTTCAACAACCAAAGGTACTGTCGACTGAGCCAGTTGGGTCTGAATAACTTTCAGACTCTCGACTTGCTGTGCCTGACTGGTTGCCAACGCCATGACTACAGGGTCGCGGGTCGGCTGTACGGCCGGAATGGGTGCGAGCGTTGCACGAACCCAAGGACCGGGCCACACAAACCATACAAACGCAAACACTGCCGATACGACCATTACAGACAAGATTAACCACAAAATTTTTTTCATCTCACACCTCCTGTGTGAATTTTGAAAAACAGATTATTCTCTGGCCAGAGAACCCGTCTAGCGACGAGGGTCTGAAAACTAATGAAGGAAAAAACAAAAAACTTATGCCTTTAATTTTCAGAATCCCGCCGCCGGAAAAGCTTAGCCAGAAATTTGCCTCGATTTGTTAAAGAACCTTTCGAGTCTGCTCAGAGACGTGTACCCTAGCTATTAGGGCTGCCTTGAGTTTCGAATTTGTAAGTAGTCAGCTGTCCTTTAATTTATAAAAGGACAGGTAACTACCCACAATTATTCTGTTTTTTTAAGTTTTCTTGATAAATATGTAATAACGCCTGAGGCGCCAAGAAAACCTGAAGCAATAAGAGGGATGTTATCGGCAATACCGGTCTCAATTGGGGTATGAACTCCACAAACAACTCCGCCCCCGTAGGATTGGGTGCAGATGGTTTCTTGTCCCTCCGCCAAAACTTTACCCGGCAGGGCGACAAATGCTAAAGCAATTAAACCTAAGATTAGCTTTTTCATCAGAGTTGAATTGTATATCACAATTTCCCATTTGTCAACATTATAGGTATTCTTCATGTTAAGAAATGAGTCTGGCATATATAAATATCCTCTCCGGCCCACTCAGATTGATACAGGTATAAAGGATGAGATCGGCCGAGTAGTCTGTAATTTCCTCACCATTTTCTGTTTTATAAACGCCGTATTTGTACTCCCTTTGCTGCCAGTCGATCGTAATTGTATCCCCCACTTCGACTTTGGGGAGATTGTAAAAAGAATTCTTACGCCTGAATGTGTTGGTCCAGGCTAAGTATCCATATCTGTGAGCAGCCAAAATAATAGGTGTCCCCGTTTCGTCCGGTTCACCAAAATTGGAAACCCTCCAAACTCCCTTTTTAAGAGCCGCCTCATAATTGTCATGGGTTGCTTCCTCGATATCCGTATCCACCCCAATTGAAGGAATGAATATACGGTTGGTTTTGGGAAGAGCTGGGTCAAATGCCGGCAAAGGTCGCACTGTAGCACCCTGACCCTCATTGGTAAGTTCCTGGACTTCGTTTCCGGAAAGTTTATAGTTGCTGGCTCCCCAACTCCAAACAGATTTGGCTAAGGAGGCAGCGCCGGGAGTAAAATAAATTGCTAAAATAGCGATTCCGGTTATAGCTAGCATTTTTGCCAATTTTAAAGAAAAACGGCCGGGACGTGCTACAACCTGACTTTCTTCAGCCACAAAAGAAGGAATCTCTTCCAAGGCTATACCATCAAGGAAATTGATTTTCACGCTTTCTTTCAATCTACCGTCTTCGTTTGGGTTATGGTCCAGACCTGCGTTATAGACCTGATAAATGATTACTTCTGTCATATTGTGACAATATTATAGGCTTATTGGAGGTAAAAAACAAGTTTTCCCACAAAAAATCGGCTCCATTAGGAGCGGGTAGATTTCCTGCCCTAAAATCCACCCGTCCCTACCAGAGCCGATTAATCAAAGGGATCTTTACTGAAAGACCCTTGACAACCCCATCCAATCGTTTTAGTCTAATTACGATTTGTCTTGAATCCTAGTCTTGTTACCTGTCCGCAAGACAAATCCCGTGTACGAAGCATTTTTACTATTTGCTTCGTTAAGTTTGTAAAAGAGCATCTCTATTCGTGGCGAGTCCCACTAGTAATTTAGAGGAGAACCCAACGATGGCGATGCTCTTTTTTTGGATTTTAGCCTTCTAAAGGCCAAACCAAATAGATTTCAAAGTTCTGACAAAATTCTACACCCCCGTGTCAATTCTGTCAAACCCCATAATGTAAAACACTGTATAAAATAATCTCCCTATAGTTAAAATAGGCTCATTTTTGGCCATATTTTCGGGCATAAAATCTATTCAAAATAATATGTGGATAATTCGTGGAGAACTCGGAAATGGCACAAATAAATACTTTTGGTTATTTTAGAAGTTTTTTGATCGTCTCTCCAACGTAGTCAAAGTCTTTGGAGGTTATCGCTGTAGTGAACCCGAGCCTGCTCGCCTCTTTTACTCTTTTGGCCTGCGCTACAACTTCTCTTATTTCGCCCAGAAGTCCTATTTCACCCACTGCAATGATTTTCGCAGAAATCGGTTTGTCAAAATACGCGGAAGCGATTGCGAGACAAATTGCCAAATCAGTCGCCGGTTCCGTAACTTTTAAACCCCCTGCGACATTTACAAAAACATCGCTATCGTAAAGAGGCAGCCCGCAACGCCTTGTGAGAACCGCCAAAAGAAGTTCCAAACGTCTTGAGTCAATTCCTTGCGCAACACGCCGGGGAATGACCATCTTTGTGGGCACAATTAGTGCCTGAATTTCTACTAAAATGGGACGTGTTCCCTGCATCACGCTTGTTGCCACACTCCCGGAAACATGTTTTTGATCTTTTTCTAAGAACACTCTCTCAACATCGTCAACCGGTCTTAGACCACGATCCTCCATCTCAAAAACACCAACCTCATCCGTTGGGCCGAATCTGTTTTTAACCGCACGAAGAACTCTTGTGGTCAGCGTTTTATCCCCCTCAAACCATAGAACAGTATCAACTATATGGGTCAGAACGGCCGGACCGGCCACCGTTCCTTCTTTGGTCACATGTCCAACTAAAAACAAGGGAATACCCAAACTTTTAGCTTCTTTCAAGAGCCTGAAAGCGCACTCTCTCACCTGTCCCACGCTTCCGGCCATCCCGCTAAGGTCCGATGTTGTCATTGTTTGCACCGAATCAACAATTACTGCTTGCAAGGACTGTCCTTTGAAGCCATCTATAGTATTTATCACGCTATCTACATCGGTATCCTCAAGGAGCTCAATACCGGATTTCTTCACCCCAAGTCTATCAGCTCTTACTTTTACCTGTGTGGCCGATTCCTCACCGCAAACATAGAGAACTGTGGATGATGTTTTGTCACCAGTGGATAGTGAGGCTGCAAGTTGGGTAAGAAGAGTTGATTTTCCGATTCCGGGCTCTCCTGCAATAAGAACGGCCTGTCCGGGAACAAGGCCACCGCCTAAAACGCGATCGAGTTCGGAGATTTTTGTCGAAATCCGCTTTGTTGTGATCTGCTTAATTTCAGAGAGCTTGATGGGCTTACTCACAAAAGTATTCAATCCTCTTTTACCTTTTATTCCTTGCCCTTTACCTATCGAGACGACTGTCTCAACCAGTGAATTCCATGTTCCACACTCCGGACACTTTCCCATCCAACCCGTAGATTCATAGCCGCACTGTTGACAAACATATTTGGAATGAAAAGCCATTTGGCCAATTGTAGAAGTTATTTCAAAACCCCGCAATAGTCTCGATATTGAAGATTATTTGTAGCCAACAGGGAGCGCAGTCAAAACGAGACCAAGAGCGATCCTTTTGTCCTTAATGTTAACTTCCTCAACAGTACACTTAACTCCCTCTCCAACTGTCAGCTTAACCGCAGGGGGAACTTGTGTAATGTGTATTAGACCCTCAACTCCTGGAATAAGCTCGACAAAATATCCAAAGTCACTTGCCCTGACAATTTTACCCGTAACTTTGTCCTCAGCCTTAAATTTCTTTTCAACTTCCTCCCAGGGATCCTTTCTGGCCTGTTTGACAGAAAGGGCAAGTTTGCCTTCGTGGGCTGCTAAGACCTTAACTTTAATTTCGTCGCCGACCTTAATTACGTCGGAGGGAAGGTTAACGCGGCTATACGAAAGTTCGGAAACATGCACCAAACCTTCAACTTGGGCTTTGGCCTTTTTGACGGGAACTTCAATTTTTACAAAAGCGCCAAAAGTGGCAACGGTTGTCACTACTCCGTCATAGATTTCGCCTTCCTTGATCTTTTTCAGAGCTTCTTTAGTAAGAGCAATATCCCCTGCTTCTGAGATTTCTTTCTCGGAAAGAACAACTTTATTATTCACTTTATCTACTTCCATTACTTTAGCTTTGAAGTATTTATCAACTAAATTTTGAGGATTTTTAGCTACTTCCTTACCCAATTGAGACGTCGGTATAAACCCTTCAATACCCATTACATCAACTACAAATCCAGGTGCCGAAACACCTTTACCCAAAACCGGAACTTCCTCACCCGATTCTTTAGCTTTTTGAAGCTTGACCCAAGAAACATCTTTCATTGCATCCTTAAGGCCTAAAATTGTAATTCCATCGCGGGTTTCGGGCACCAAAATTGTAACCAAAACTTTATCCCCCACTTTCAAAGATTCTATAAATTCTTTAGCATCGGTGTAGCCTTTTTCTTTAACGATGCCTTCAGATTTTCCGCCAACATCAAAAATTACATTTGATCCTGTTTTAGAAAGAACTTCAGCCTCAACTCTTTGGCCTTTGGTGAATTTTTGAATTTTATTTTTAGCACGGGCAAGAAGCTCGGCCATAGTGGTTGCGCTATTAGAAGTTGTTTTTGTAGTTGTCACTATTCATTACCGCCTTTCTTTTTAATAGGGTACGTCAATTATATTTTAAAATCTGAAGATTTGCTAGTAATTTTCAAGGCACTGTTCTGGCGGTGACATATTTTCGCGGTAGGTTGCCCCACAACTACTTCGAGTCTGCGAGAAGCAAGCTCCGCTTATCGTCAGTTTCACTTCTGAGAACTGGTTTTTGCAAAACCAGGATTCTGCAATTTTTGGAACTAAATTAGCCTGGCGACGATTTATTTTCGCGGTAGGTTGCCCCACAACTATCGTCAACGCTAGGGTGTTTTACTTCTGAGTTCGGAATGGAATCAGGTAGGTCCGCCCCGCTCAAATCACCAAGCTAGTTTAATTCCAAAACAAAAATTGCAAATCCCGGAATGGAATCAGGTGGTACCAGATTGCTCGAACCACCAGAACATTGCCTTGAAAAATAGGATTATTTGAATTCGTAAAAAGAGGAAGGTCGCGTCCCAAAAGTGTGGGATCGCAAATATCAATCTATTCGTACAGGTTACCTTAA
>Ga0209318_1000496_pt1 | contig 37904 bp, 49 predicted proteins | sample RifGroE1_FD_183999 | JGI IMG/M metagenome (GOLD analysis project Ga0209318, IMG submission 183999) | Groundwater microbial communities from Rifle, Colorado, USA - Groundwater E1 (SPAdes) (version 2) | ecosystem: Environmental > Aquatic > Deep subsurface > Groundwater | place: Rifle, Colorado... | reverse complement strand
ACTAATGAAGAAAAGCAAATTATCATTGATGTGTTGAACCAAATTTCTTGTCCTATAAATCAAGCAAAAAAAGTCTTAACAATTATTGAAAAGTTAGAACAACAATTAACAAGCTAACGAGTGTGCGATAGTTGGGTAAGAAGGGGAGATAAAACTTATTATAATACAAATATTTATAATATAGTAGTTTACAATTAGTTAGTAGTATGATATACTTTCGTTAGCAAAAAATACTAATGGAGGTATATCATACATGATTATTTCTGAAGGTTATAGATTTTATGAAGCAGATAAGAAACTACTAAATTATTCCATCCATACTTTAGATTCATATTCATTGCAATGTAAATTGTTGGTTAGATATCTAGGTGATATAGAAATTAAAGATATTGATTATATTATGTTGAAAGAATATTTAATTAAACAAGAACATTTAAAACCTGCTAGTTTAGCACACAGAATAAAATTCATTAGATCATTTTTCAGATATTTGCATGAAGAAGATTTTATAGACAAAAATATATCTTCTAAACTTAAAGAACCAAAGACAGGTGCTAAAATACCTAAATTCTTGAATGAAGAAGAAATTGAATTAATTCGTGATAGTTGTTATACATTACTAGAAAAAGCAATCACTGAATTTTTCTATGCTACAGGTTGTCGCATAGGTGAAGTTTTTGGATGTAATGTTAAGGATATCAATTGGTATGATAGAAGTGTTAAAGTTTTGGGTAAAGGAGATAAAGAAAGAGAAGTTTATTTTACAATAAAATGTGGCATATGGTTAAAAAAATACTTAGACAACAGAAAAGATGATTGTGAAGCATTATTTGTTACTGAAAGAAAACCCATTAGAAGAATGAGTATTGCAAGGATTAGGGAAATAATAAAAGACATTGCAAAAAATTCAGAAGTAGAAACTAATGTATTTCCCCATCGTTGGAGACATAGTCATGCAACAACTATGATCAATAATGGTGCTCCTATTGAGGTTATCATGTCTAATTTAGGACATGCAAAACCGTCAACAACAATGATATATGCACAATTATCCGGAGAACGTAGAAAACAAGAATACAATAAGTATATGAGATGATATAGAGGTGGTGGTGATTTTTGGCAGTATTAATTACCGTAAATGAAAATAGTTATATATCTGTTGATGATGCAGACACATATTTTAACGATAGACTTTATTCAGATACTTGGACTTCTGCAAGTGAAGATAATAAAGCCAGAGCATTAATTATGGCTTGTAAAAATATTGAAAAACAATTTTTTAAAGGAATTAAGAAAGTTGAAGGTCAAATTTTAGCTTTTCCAAGATGTTATGTTGTAGATAAAAGAAATGATTATAATTTACTAATTAATCGTCCTATTAATTTAACAAAATATGAACCTTATATAAATTGTTATTCTATTTGGAATTGTGAAGAAGAGGTTACACAAAATGTAAAAGAAGCACAATGTGAAGAGGCAATAACTTTACTGGAAAGAGGTAATTCTCAAAGAAGAAAATTACAGCAGGAAGGGGTTAGCAATTTTTCTTTAGGTGGAATGAGCGAAACTTTTAAAGATGGTGCAGGTAGGGGATTATTAAGTCAAGATGCTAAAGAATTATTACGTCCTTATCTTGCAGGTGCGGTGAGTATTATATGATAGAAAACTATTTAAATCAAACTACTACTCTTAAAACTACTACTGGTGTTAATGAATACGGAGAATCAATTACTACTTCATCTACAATAAATATAAGATGGGAAGGTAAAAGAAAAATTGTTAGAAATTCACAAGGAAAAGAAGTAGTATCTGAAGCAACAATATATACAAAATCAGTAGTATTACCGAATGATATTATTACTTGGTATAGTAGGGATTGGACTGTATTGGTTGTAAGTGATATTACAGATTTAGAAGGTAATATCCAATTTAGAGAGGTAAGTGTGTAATGAGTGATTTAACTTGGAATGGTGATGCAATTAATAGATTAATTAAACGTGTTGGTATGCAAGCAATTCACGATGGAGCAGAACATATTTTAACCGAATCTATTGATGAAACGCCGATTGACTCAGGAACACTAAGAAGAAGTGGAACAGTAATTGATCAAGAAGATTCTGTAGTTATTTTATACTCTGCACCTTATGCTTTAAAACAACATGAGGACTTATCACTTTCCCACATTGATGGCAAAGCTAAATTCTTAGAAGATCCCTACAATAGAAACAAAGATAGAATTATTCAACTTGCAAAAGATAGGATTAATGAAGCATTAAGTGGTTAGGAGGTGGTTGAATTAGCAGAATTAATTAGAGATGTAGCTAATTATTTAATTAATAATAGTTTGGCAACATCAATAGGAACAGATATTTTTCTTGATAATAAACCGGATCAACCAGACAATATAGTTTCTATTTTTGAGTATGCTGGTTCATCTACTACAGGTGTTAGTGCATTAGACAGAAGAATACAAATAAGTGTTAGAAATAAAAGTTATTCAGTCGCTCGGTCAAAAGCATGGGAAATTTTTAATTTATTAGACAAAAGTGAAAATAAAGGCGAAGGAATACAACTTACTCAAAATAGGGTAAGTGTTATAAACGCATTACAACAACCTTTTAAATTAGAAACCGACGTTAATGAGCGTTCGGTTTTTATTTGTAATTATGCAATTGCAACAACAAGAGATTAAATTTTAAGGGAGGTTTAAATATATGGCAGGAACACAAGTTGGTTTAAGCAATCTACATTATGCAATTTTAACTTCTGATACAGTCTCAGGTGTTACTTATGAAACACCAGTATCAATTCCTGGTATTATTACAGCAAATATAAATCCAAATTCTTCAAGTGGTGTTTTATATAAAGATGATGGGCCGGGGGAAACATATTCTAGTATGGGTGAAGTTACTGTAGAAATAGAAGTTGGTGACATACCACTTGAAACACAAGCAGTATTATTAGGTCATACAATTACAAGTGGAGTATTAAAAAGAAAAACAACTGATGTTGCACCTTACATAGCTTTAGGGTTTAAATCTTTAAAATCAAATGGAAGTTATAGGTATGTGTGGTTATATAAAGGTAAATTCCAATTACCAGAAATTAATCATCAAACTAAAAATGACAAGGTAAATTTCCAAATTCCTAAAATGAAGAGTAGTTTTATTAGGTTAGATTATGATGAATCTTGGATTAAACAAGCAGATGAAGATCATGTAGACTATGTATCTAGTATTGGTACAGGTTGGTTTACCGCTGTCGAAGGGGTAGCTGATACTACTGCACCTACTGTAACATTTGTTCCTTTAGATGCGGCTACTAGTGTTGCTGTAGATGCAAATATTGTTCTTACATTTAGCGAAGCAATTCAAGCTAGTACAGCTATTGTGGAAAACTTCTTTATCGTTAAAGCCGATGGTACAAACGTACCTTTTGCAATTTCTATTGATGATGCTCATACTATAGTTACTTTAAATCCGACAAGTAATTTTGATGCTTTAAGTGTATATATTGCTGGTGTGACCAAAGGTGGCGTGAAAGATATTGCAGGAAATGCAATAGCATCTGCTAATGTTATTAATTTTACAACTGCTTAAATAGAATATTAAAATAAATTAAGGGAAGGATTTACTTCCCTTAATAATATAAAAATAAAATTTGGAGGTTTTTTAAATATGTTAGCACCTACTATTACCTTGAATGATAAAGAGTATACTTGTTCCACACCTAAAACAAAAATATGGAGAAAAATTATAAAATTTAATAATAATTTTGCTGATAAGAATTTAGGACGAGATGAAGAAGCATATGAAGAAATGCTTAATTTAATTGCAATTAGTTTTAATAATAAAGAAGTTACTCCTGAAACTATTGAAGATAGTTTAGATTTAGATGAATTAATGCCTCTATATAAAGAAATATCAGATTGGTTAGGAAATATTATAGGTTCAAAAGTTAAACAACTCCCAAACGCATAAAATCCGATAGGGATAATACTTTATCGGAATATCAAGGTATAGTTTATTATTATCTACAATTAGCAAAATCTTTCAATTGGACACCTGAACAAATTGATGATATGGAATTAGATATTTTTTGGGATTTGATAATTGTTGCTAATTTAAAAGAAGATGAAAATAATCCTAATTCACCTAAAAAAGGATATATTGATCATTTATTTTAGTTGAAAGAGGGGTGATATATTGGAACTTGGTTCATTATTTGTAAGATTAAATATTGATATGACAGCATTTCGCAGAGGTTTAGAAGAAGCACAAAGAGAAATGCAAAATGTTGGACAGAGAATGACAGACATTGGATCAAAAATGTCTATTGGAATAACTGCACCAATGATTGGAATTATGGCTTTAGCTACTGAAGGGACAAAAGAGTTAAGAACAGAATTAGGAAAATTAGAGGTTAATGCTGATAGTGCTGGTGTAAAAATAGAAGAAGTTAATGAATCATATAGAACTTTAGCTGGACTAAGAGATGATTTAGGGGCAAATACTGAAACTGTAAGTAACTTATTAGCTACTGGATTTAAAGGAGATCAATTACAGAAGATTACAGAAGATTTAGTGGCAGCTTCTGTTAAATTTGGTGAAACTTTGAACTCTGAGGGGCTGGCCTCGGATCTTCAAGAGAGCATTGCACAAGGTGAAGTAACAGGTATGTTCGGTGAAATGCTAAATAGAATGGGCGTAAATCTTGATGATTTTAATGCCAAGTTAGTCACAGCTAAAGCAAATGGAACGTCAACAGATTTAGTTTTACAAACTATGGCAGAACTTGGATTAACGCAGGTTTATGATAAATATACCGAAGTAAATAAAGCATTAATCGAAAGTAATCAGGCTACTTATGATTTACAAAAAGAAATGGCAGAATTAGGTAAAACTATTACACCTATTGTAACTGAAATTACTGTTGGTATTAAAGATGTAATAAATTGGTTTAATAATTTATCTGAATCAACAAAAGATACAATCTTAGTAATTGCTGGTATTGTTACTATTGCAGGGCCGATCATCCTTGTTACTGGACAAATAATTTTTGGTATTGGTCAAATAGTTAAAGCAGTAACATTTTTAAGAGGATTAACATTAGCAGGGCCGTTAATAGCAGGATTAACAACACTTGCCGCAAATATTTTACCTGCTTTAGCAGTAGTTTTTGTTACTGCTTTTGAGGTAGTGACAGCACCTATTACTATTGTCACAGGATTAATAGCAGGATTAATCTATCTAGGTTATGAAATTTACAAGAATTGGGATGAATTAAAAAAACTTGCTATTGATGTATGGAATGGAATTTCTGATGTTGTAGGTATTTCTGTAGATTACATAATAGAGCATTGGCAAGGATTTAAAGATTTCTTTATGAATCTATGGGATGATATTTCTTCTCCTTTCAAATCTTTTATTAATATGCTAATTGATGGTGTAAATATAGTTATTGACGGATTAAACCAAATTAACATAGATATTCCAGATTGGGTTCCAGGCGTTGGTGGTGAAAATTGGGGTATAAGTATTAGTAATATCCCTAAGTTTCATGATGGTGGAGTTTTTCACAGTTCAAATGGTGAAGGATTAGCTATATTAAGAGATGGTGAACAAGTTTTAACACCTGAACAAAGATTAAATCAAACAGTAAATCATAGCGGAACAATAACTGTCAAAGGTGTTAATGATAAAAATCAACTTATGGGAGTAGTTGACATTGTGATGGATCAACTACGAAGGGAGGCAAGAATATAATGAGTAGTGCATTATACAAGATTGATGATACACTTATTTCTAATACTATTGCTTCTGTCATTCCAGATTATGAAACTATAGAAGTAGAAAATCGTTTACTTGATGGCTCTTTTCATATTCAAACTATTGGACAACCAGCAAGAATTGTAAATGTTAATACTATTAGTGTTAATACAGTAAATAAAAAAATAATTGATACTTGTAAATCTACTAAAATTCCATTAAAAGTAGTTATTGATGATGAATATTACATTGGTATTATCCGTGGCAATCCAACATGGACAAGGGTAAAATCTGGAATATACCAAATATCTATTGTATTAGTTGTTTCTGAAGAAGGTGTAGTGTAATATGAGAAGTTTACCTTCGGATATACAAGAGAAAATTAATTTAGTACAACAAACAATTTACAACAACGCCGATCCAAAAATGGAAGCATCCATAATAAAAGCTAATAGAGTTTTAAATATACAAACAATACAATCAGGAGTTATAGGAAGTATAGATTTAGCACCAAAAATTATAGATAATATTGTAACTGAGATATGGATTATTTCAGTTGTAAATAGTCAAGCAAAAGTAAATATTTATAATTATGTGAATAGTATTGATTTTTCTGTACCTGATAGAACATTTTCACTTATAACTGAAGAAGTAGATGCAAAAGTCAGAGATGTAAGTATAACATTTGACGGTGCAAATCCTTGGTTGTTTTGGGTAGAGCGAGGTATAAGTTATGATAAAATTTGGGTTTTACAGTGGGATGGTATTGGAATACAACCAGCAGGTACAGAATTAAAATCAGTAGTGAGATAAATATTTATTAAAAATAAACACCCCAAAGGTGTTTATTTATTTTGTCTGAAATGAGGTGAATAATATAGCTATAACAATATTAACTGCTTCTGAATTTAATGATATTAGAAATTATTTGTCAGGAAGTTACATCTTGGGTGCTAGTATTGATTTATCAGGATATACAAATTGGGAACCAATAGGAACTACCGAAGCACCATTTGTCGGGAAATTAGACGGGTCTATATATACAATATCAAACTTGACCATTGACATGTCAACTACCGACAATGTGGGCCTGTTTGGGGTGTGTCAGTTTAATGTTTTGGCAAATGCTCCACATCTAAAAAATGTAAATATCGTCAATGCTGATGTAGTCGGTCAGGATAATGTCGGAGCACTTGCAGGAAAAGTAATTACCAACGATTATGTTGAAGGTGCTTTCAATCTCATAGAAAACTGCTCTTCTACTGGAGCAATAACCGGCAGGAATAATATAGGAGGTCTAGTTGGTTACGCTGAGGGCATAGAGGAAGGTATAGAATACCGCAATGATTACTATGATCGAGTTGGTAGAATATCCGAGTCATACTCACTAGCAACTGTCAGTGGAACAGGTGAATATATTGGTGGTTTAGTTGGATATATGAAATACTTGCATTCATATAGATCTCATGCTACTGGGATCGTTACGGGTGGAGATAGAGTAGGTGGTCTTATCGGTTATTTTGGTACATGTTCTTGTGAATTCACTTATGCCACTGGAAATGTTACTGGTAATAAATGTGCTGGAGGTTTAATTGGTCAGGCATCTAGTAGACCAATTATACGAAAATCTTATGCTGAAGGTGATGTAACCGGAATTGAGGAAATAGAACAGCCTGATGTGTCTTATACTGGAATAATTGGTGTAGGAGGGCTTGTTGGTTTCATAGCTTTCGACTTAATTGAAAGATGTTATGCTAAAGGTAACGTGACGGGTAAATATCGTGTAGGTGGTCTTATCGGTGCTGGTACAGGTGGCAATAGTTCACCCAGCATAGGAAATTCTTTCGCTCAAGGGAATGTTAGTGCTACAAGAGAAGCTGGTGGTATAATTGGTTATACATTTCCTAGTAGACTAAGTATACGAAATGTATATTGTACTGGTTCTGTAACTGCTAGTGCTTATGGTGGTGTGGTTATTGGACGCAGAGGTGCGCCATATTTTGAAGATGATCCTATTGGCGAGATTATTTTTGAAAGTCCTCCATATTATAATTCTGATATCAATACAGGGTTAAAATCTCTGGGGGGCGAAGGGAAAACCACAAACGAACTTGGTATTGAGGAAACATATGATGAGGATTGGTTGTCTTTTAGTGTAAATTGGGTTATTGACCAAGACGAAAATCCTTACCCAATATTGAAAGATTTCTATGATCCATTAGGTATTGTTATTTCGGCTATAAAAGGAACTACAGCACAAGGTTTAGTTTGTGCCTATACTCTCGATGGCGCGACATACTACAGAAAATTTGACGGTAGCACATGGGCAACAGCGGTAATAGTACCTGAATTGCCTGTCGGGGCAGATACGCTAAATACGTTCAAAACTAACGATGGTAGACTAGGATTCATTGCCGACGTTGATGGTGCCATGTCTTGGGCATTGACAGAGCAGGACAATATGACAATTCAATACACTAGAGATCTTCCCGCTGGTACATGTGGAAATCTTATTCAAGAAAATAATGATGACCTTAAGTTATATTATATAAATACAGTACAGTCATTATCAAAAAGCGAAATAATGTTTTTAGGTTTTTGGAATATATTAGCATTTAATAGTGTAGAAAATATGTCCTCTGACAGTTATATTTCCAGACTTAAAGCCAAATATTTTGACGAAAAAATTTGGTTTGCTTGGCGTTCGCGTGGACAGCATAGAATATTTGCACAGAATCAAACATTTCAAGTAGAAGAGACTATAAAACTTGCCAGTGGTAGTATTACGATCCGACAGGATACGCCAGTAGTGTCGGTTTCGCTGGAAGTGAATAGTTTTGATATAACGACAGAAGAAACTACACCAGAGATACCGAGTGATATTGGGTATCAGGAAGTTATATCACTCACAGAAATACCAGAAGGGTACATAGGAATATATACTGTTGAGAATTTACTTACAATGACAGAAAATATGGCTGGAAATTATATTCAGATGGCTGATATTAATTTAACTAACTTCGGTGAATGGACACCATTGAATGGCCCTCCGAATGGTTTATTTGAAGGGGTATTTGACGGAAACGGATACAAAATGACAGGGTTTGCAGGGGTTGGTCTTTTCACAGGCACTCATCCAACTGGAATAATAAAAAATATACGATTTATTGACGTTAATATTAATAAGCCCAATGACGATGTTTCCGTCATTGTAAATCAATATCACTCAGGTAAAATACAAAATTGTTATGTCAGTGGTAATATTTCAGGGCAAAATTGCAGCGGTATAGCAATTGGCAATTATTCGACCGGAGAAATTAGCAATTGTACGGTGAATACGAACATAACTGGTATTTATAGTGCTTCTGGTATAGCAGAGGGTAATTATGCTGACGACGATGCACCTGGAATATTTAATTGTATTGTACATGGTTCAGTGATTACTACAGCAAATTTAGATGCGGAAGAACCAATTGCTGGTGGTTTATTAGCTGGTAATTATAGCGGAAAATTACACGATTGTTATACTACATGCGTAGTGCGTGCGGCTGGCCATGCTGGTGGATTATGCGGGCAATCCTACAGTGATAATATTATAACTAATTGTTACGCTACTGGGAATGTTACGGGAGCCATCGTTGGGGGATTAATTGGTCAATTGGCTGGTGCTGGTGCTGATAATTGTTATGCTGCCGGGAATGTTACGGCAGAAGGGGAATTATATGGGGCGAGTGAAGTTGGGGGATTTGCTGGGTCTATATTTGCACCTGTTAGCAAATGTTACGCTACTGGGAATATTACGGGGGGCATAAATGATACTGGAGGTTTTGCAGGATTTATAAGTGGTGTGAATATAGACCAATGTTATGCTATTGGAAATGTGTCTGGTCAAGGTAGTATAGGGGGATTTGTTGGCCTATGCTGGGATTCCTTGGGTGAAAAGATATCTAATTGCTTTGCATTAGGTGATGTTTTAGGCAGTATCGATGATGGGTCTAACATAGGTGTAGGTGGTTTTGTTGGAATGGGTGGTTATACGGTTGAAAATTGCTATTCTATAGGAAAAGTCACTAGTATTAGGCAAGATGAAGATACAGGTGGATTTGTTGGGTGGCATTTATTTACCGATTCTGGGGGAGGAGATGGGACAGTAACTTTATGTTATTACGATTCAGAAACTTCCGGTCAATCCGATACTCACGGAGGCACCCCAAAAACCACAGCAGAAATGAAATTACAATCAACTTTCTCAGACTGGGATTTTAATATTACATGGAAACTATCTAGTATCACAGATGGCTACCCAGCCTTAATATGGCAAATGGGCAACGATGAATATATCCCAAATTATCCACCATCCTCTAAACTACAATTAAACTTTAAATCAGGTGATAGTGATCCATACCCAATGGGTATCTATTATGTCGATAGAACTAATTTTGGTGTTGGAAATAAAACAACATCTGTTACAGCTAGAAATTCTGTAGGTAAATTTTTAAAAAATCAATCATTTGATGAACGAAATATTTATAATACAATGTCTAAACAAGAAATGCTTATGCAAATCATTATTAATGCAGGTATAACTAATTATTTCGTAGGCACTGAAACAAATTTATTAGGCATGGAATTCCCACCAAATAAAGATATTTTAAGTGGCATAAATGATATTTTGAATACTATTCAAAATTGGCAGATACGAGAGGAACCAGACGGAAAAGTAGTTATAGCTGAAAATACTGACTTAGCATTTACACAACCTGGGACTTACACTTTTTACAGAAATAGAGATGTATTTTCACGAAAAATTACAAAAGATGATAATGATACGTATGGAAGGGTATGTGTTCATACATCTGATTTTTCGATAAAAGTATATAGATCAGTATCTTCAAATCTTGGCTGGCTTCCTCCTGCACAGAAAACATTTTACCAACAAGTTCCAAATGGAACAACTTCAATATCTGCCGCATTATTGGCTACAGAAATTGCTGATAGATTAAGTAATTCAGGAGAAGTAGAAGAATTTGTTGGGGCGATAAGACCTCATTTATTACCAGGAGATTTTGCACAAATAATTGATGAAGATGGGCCGAATTTACTTGGGATTATTACTACTGTCATACATGAATTCGGTGAAAATGGAATTTATACTCAGTTTACCGTGGATAGTGGTGGAAAAATCAATAAACCTTTACTATCTGATTATCTGAAGCAAATTAATTCAGGGACAATAACTTCTAAAATAATTTCTTAATTAATTTATATGTGGACGTGTTATTCACAGGAATAACGGGTGCTTGTAACACCTTGTCCACATATGTACTAACAATATCATTAATTAAATAGAATGTCAAATTAATGATATTAAACCTTCACAGGGAGGTGGGATTGATAAATAAAAAAAATATTTTAATTGTATTATTAATTATTATATTTATATTTACATTATTTCTTACATTACACAATTTAAATATAACAATTAATTCTCATAATATAAGTAATTCTAATAATACTTCAGTAAAAATAGATGATAATATACCAAAAAATAAAATAATTAATATAAATAATGCTACAGTAGATGAATTAGATAGTATCCCAGGTGTTGGTTCCATTATTTCAAATGCTATTGTAGTTTATAGAGAAAAGAATGGAAAAATAAATTCTATAGATGAATTAAAAACTATTCCTGGTATTGGAGAAAAAAGATTTGATTCTATAAAAAGTTGGGTGGTGATACAGTAGTATGGAAATATTAGGATTTTCGCCACAAGTTTTTAGTCAATTAGTTATGAGTATGGGAATTATGCCAACACTTTTTATTGGTATATTAATTTATACTTTTAAACAACATCAATCAGACAAATTAAAATCAGAACAAAGAGAACAAAAATTATTAGAACATATAGAAAAATCTGACAAAACTCATAGGGAAATATCTGGTAGTATTAAAGAAATTAGTACAAGTATGACACTTATGCAGAAAGATATTGAAATTCTTAAAGATAGAAATCATTAGGAGGATTATATATGAAAAAAGAATTCACTAAAATGGACTATTTTTTAGCTAGTTGTATGTTTATTTGTTTAATTTCATATATTGCTAGTTGTTTTAATGGTAGTCCTATCGAACAAATAAAAGATTTAATAACTTATTTTGGTGTAGGTCTAGGACTTACTGGAGGTACAGTAATATTAACAAATTTAACAAAAGAAAAAGGTGAAAATAATTAATGGCAAGAATAGTTACTGCTTCAGGTCATGGTGGAAAAGATACTGGAGCAATTAATGGTAAAATATATGAAAAATATTTAAATTGGGATTTAACTATGGAATTTAAAAGTATCATGGAAAAAAATTTCATATGTGAAATAATCAATATTCAGCCATCAATGACTAACCCTAATGTGGATTTTAAACAGGACTTAAATCAAACAATTCAAATAGCAAATAGACTTCACAAAATTAAACCTATTGATTTATACTTATCATTTCACACAAATTCAGCTACAGATAAAAAAGCACATGGTTATGAATCATTCGTACATCCAAATGCAAAAGGTAAAACTTCCGATTCCTATAGAAATCAAATTCATACTCATATTATGGGATTTTTAAAAACATATGGAATAACTGATAGAGGTAAAAAATATGCTAATTTTGCAGAGGTAAGAGAAACATATATGCCAGCTATTTTATTTGAGGATTTATTTATATCAAATGAAAATGAAGTTAATTTATTAATTGATAAAGATTTTATACATAAATTAGCTAATGAATATGCTTATGCTGTTAGTGTTGTATTGGGTTTGAAGAGAAAATAATTAAATGATAGAAGTTATAGACAAAAAAATAACTCTAAAAAGAGTTATTAATATTTTTAATACCATATTTTTTCTGACATTCTTTATATAAATAACTTCTATCTTCTCCTTTTTTTAATATTGGTGGTATTATTTTTGCATCAAATACACAATATTGTTTATCATAATTGCATATAACTTTAGCATGATATTTTTTAGTATTCATACATTCTTCAATGGAAAAAGGGTTTAATTCTTCTTCAAAATGCTTTAAATTTTCTTTAGAAGTGTTAAACAACATATAGCTACTTCCAGCAGACTTTAATGTGATTAATAAATCCTTGAAGTCACTTGGTTTATGAGCACTAATTAAATACTTTAAACCAAATTTCCTCATTTCCCTTATATTGTCAAGTAATTTTCTGGCAGTAGGGTATCTATGTATTTCATCAATTATTACATTGCTGATAATATCATTATTTAATTTAGTCAAATGTGATAACCATATTTTAGAGATTAGAAATGTCATAATACTATCAATGGTTTTATCAGACATTTTAGTTTGTGGCATTTTACATATTACTATATATCCATTTTCTGCAAAATTTTTAAAATTAATATTTTTATTTGCTTGTATAGAAAATAAATTAGATAATAAATAATCTCCCAATAATAAATCCATCCGATCAATAATACCTCTAATATCACTTATATTTGTTTCACCTTTTTTATCAAGCATTAATAAATCTTGAACAATTTTACTATTAGCAGATAATTTACTTTGTTTAATAAATTTATGTCTAACATCAATATCAACTAAGCAATTTAATACATCTAATATAGTAGTGTTTGGTAAACTAAAAACTAATAATCCTGCTGAAGTAAGAAATCTTTTCATCTTTACTGACAATTTCTGCAAATTTTCATCAACTAAAGAATCTAAAAATAATATTAATTGTTGGGTAATCTGATTACTCACGTACATCTTATTCTTATTATCAATTTTACTATTCTTAATTTCATCCCAATTTAATCCAAAAATATATTCCATATCAGAAAAATCTAATATAACAATTTTATTCTTATTTATATCCAAACTATTAAGCACAGTATCAGACAATTCACAATTTTTAATACCATCCAAAATAAATACTGATTGATTATTTTTTATAGCATTTACAATATAATTGATTAAATATTCTGATTTTCCAACTCCTTGCATCCCAAATATTGCCAATGGAAGTGAAGCAACATCTTTATCTTTTACGTTCCAACTTGCAATTTTTTCCACACCTTTAAATTTCACAGTCCCTATAGGTATACCATCTTGAAACAATTCCTTCGGCAAGTTAATTTCCTTAGTATCAATAGATTCAATAATAGAATATTCCTTCTGATAATATTTTGTAGGCAATTGCATAAATATAGCAATTTCTTTAGCTGAATAAATATTTTTAGTAAATTTAGGCATTTTTCTAAGTGTATTTTTTGGCTGAAATTTTTTGCCTATAATAATTTCATTATCTCCTGCAATATCTCTTAAACAAACTTCTATACTTTTCCCAATTTGTTCACGTTTAATTAAATCATCTGATTGAACAAATACTTTAATCATTGCATTGAATAGATCATAGTTAATTTTTTGGTTCGTGTAGTTAGAAAATGTAGGTTTATTTTTCTTATCAATATCATCTGTTTTCATTTCAAATAAACAATCAAAAATAGCAAAAATCATATCAAGTATAAAAGGTATTATATTAAAAATTTTATCTATTATGGTTTTATTTTGAAATTTATTAGTATTTTTAGAATATTTTAATTTAGAATTTTCTAATGATTCTTTTGTGTAAGTATCCATACAATCGATCAAAATTTCAAATATTAGTATATCATTTTCCTTTATATCTTTTGAGATAGACAATAATGAAGGTATAGGGTTTTCACTTCTCATGTCAGCCTGAATTGATTTAAAACTTTCTTCCTTCTGCATAAAATTAAATTGCATCGTTTTACTCAAATCTAATGCATTCAAACAATCAGAACAAGGTAATATAGTTATGTTTGGAAATGATTGAAAATATCTTTGCTTAAGGAATTCATTAGTTAATTCTGGTATCCCTATATGAAATGAAATCTTATCTTTTTGCATCATTATCATATAAGATATTAATTGCTTCTTATTATATATTAGTTTCTTATTTTTGAATTCAAATCTGTCAAATAATGATTTATAGACTGTACTGTAAATAGAATTTATTAACTTTATGTTCTTTAAACCATTTTCAATTGAGATATCAGGGATTATCTGATTAAACTGCATAGTATCAGCAAAAATATTAAAGTAAGAATCAAATGATATTGGTAATGTATTTTTAAGACTAATATCCATATTTTTTTAAGTTTTTTAATTCATTTATTTTCTTTTCCATTTTTTTCTTTTCATTATCATTTTTAGTTTTATTTTTTAAGTCATTTAAACAACTTATGGCATCATTAATATTTTTACTCATAGTTTATACCTCCTATTTAAATATCACACTCATTAGCCTAAAAATACTATAAAACATACAACCAAAATATAAACTATTCACATATTTTCTTCTATTCATTATTACCATATAGCAAGAAAAAACTATAATTATCATGCAAATACAACAAATAAAATCATAAATAACAGGTAAACTAAATGCTTTTGGTAGTATGGCACTATATATTTTTGATGATAAATATTCTGATAACTTTAATAACATATCACATCATCCTTAAAATTTCATAGTTGAAGCAATATTATCGACAAGTTGTGTAAAACTATGTGTAAGTTTCAGTGCAATATACCCTATCGCTGACCATTTAATCGAGTCTACTCCTATTTGAAATTGTTTTCTCATAATGTAATAACTTCCATATACAATAGAACATTGTGATATTACTTTGCCTATATCTATTAAAATTGGCATTATACCAGTATTAAAAGCATTGCTTAACTCATTATTATAAGAATATCCACAAGAAGGTAAAATTAACATAGATGTAATAAATATAGTAGAAGTTATAATCTTTTTCATATATAATCCTCCTACTATCTATTATTTTTAATTCTCCTATAAACAAAATATCCAAACAAACACAAGCAAATTATTTCACCACAACTTAAAACTTTTGATAATATTTCCAAAAACTTTCACCTCTCAGTATGAATATTCTAAATAGAAATAAGACATACTACTTATCATACAAACAAATAGGAGGAATTTATTATGCCTTGGTTAGTAATTGGAATAGTAGGATATGGAATTTTGGATGCAATTTCTAATTTAATCAAATAAAAAAGACAGGAAGCTATTATCCTGCCAGTGGGTAAAAAAATTCTAATGTTATTTTATAAATAAAATATATGCGGTAGCATAGCAGAAAAATACCAATATTAAATTGTAAATTATGGTAACTTAAATCATTAATTCTTAGGAATCTTCCATTGAATTTTTTCATTGGGAGGTTTTTTTATTTCTGGTGTAGTTTGTTTTTTCATATCTTTCAACATATTATTTGTATGTTCTTTTTTTGCAATTATTGGTGCATCATTGGTATGGAGTGTTTTATATGCAAGCCTTAATAAATCTCTGATAATTCTACTTTGATTCTTATGATTTTGAATAAAATCAATTAAATAACTGTCGTGCTCTTCGGAAAGATGAAAGCAATATCTACTAATTTGTATCACTTCCCTTCTGTTTATTCGTATGTTTAATTATATGTGTTGTCGAAAATAATAGAATTAGTTTTTAAATAGTAATTTATACCATTTCTTATAAAAAGGAATTTTCTTTTTCTTAATTTCTTCTATCTTTAAATCTAATTCTTTAATTCTTTCAGATAATTTTTCTTCTTCTTTTTGTCTAATTATTTCTTCTTGAACTGATTTTATTTCAGAAACTTCTTGGCGAATCAAATTAATTACTTCGGTAAAATCTTTTAAAGCTAGAGTGTAGGAATTTATTTCATCCCTTGTAACAAAATTTTCTGTAGGTGAAGGTATATATTCAAACACTTCTAAGTTATCCACAGGTTCTTCTATGAAACCATCTTCTATGAAATCATTTTCTATGTTTTCAGGTTTTCCATTTTTCCATAAATTAAGATTTTCTATAGAAACAAGTTTCTTATTTCCATCCATGATATATGGCATACCGTCTTTATTTATGCGGTTTCTAATAGTTCTTGGGTTGCAATTTAGATATTTAGATGCTTCTTCTATAGAAAGATATTTGTTTTCTACTTTTTCAACAAGTTTCAAAGTCACATTTTCCACCTCTTCTATGTTTTCTAGGTTATTTTCTATATTTCTATCTAAATATTTCTTAAGTGCATTACTTTTAGCTTTTAAAGACATTAAATAATCATAATCATCATTATCAAGATTATTATATATGTGCGGAATTTCTATAGATTTTCTATGATTTTCATAGAAATTTTCTAGCTTTTTCATAGCTTGTCCCATTGTTCATACCTCCAAAAATAATTTTTTATCTATATTAAAAGTAGAGGTATTGACAACCAGCCTATTTTTGCTTAAAATAAAAAGACAAAAGCAAACAGGAAGTAGTTAAAACTACTACTTTGGGAAAAGGACGCTCAAACTTTGGTCGGGGAGAGTGTCCTTTGGCATTTAATTAGGAATAATTTTAACATTACAATGATAGATACACAAGTTAATATTGTACATAAATCATATCTATTTTTGTTATGATTTTTTTATTATAAAATTATCATAATACACAAAATACATATTGACACATATGATATTATTATGTATAATATATACTATAATATATATAATAAAAAGTGGAGGAAAAAGTATATGAATAATATAATAAATATAAATAAAGAAGAATTAGAGCAATTATTAAAATTTAAAACTATTTTTACAATTCCTGAAGCAGCAAAAATAACCAGAAAAAGTGAAGAACAAATTAGGAGATATGTCAGGGAAGGAAAATTAAAAGTTTATAAAGAATGGAAATCGTATTATATCGAAGAAAATGATTTAAGAGATTATATGCTTATAGGTAATAATATACAAATAGAAATTTTAAAATTTGTTGAATTTGAGTATCAACATCAAGTTAAATTTTATGCTAGTTATGAGGATTTAACTTTTAGAGGTGCAATTAAAGTATTGATTAGTATACTTAATGATTTCAAAATTCCTCTTAAAGAAAGTGTTATTTCTGAAATGAAAAGTATGTACAGTTATTAAAAATTAAAATTAGAGAGGAGGTTATATTTTGGCTGATAATAATTGGTCTGTATGTCCAAGATGTGGATCAAAAAAAGTACAATCAGTTAGCAAGTGGTTGTTAGGTTTTGTTTTATTCCTATCTGCTGGAATTTTTGTATGGATACCATTTTTATGGTTATTAATTCCTATTGTTCTAATTCTTTCTGCTTTGGCTTTTCTTGCCGCTTTTTTCGCTAAAAGTATGTGGCAATGTCAGGATTGTAAGCATACTTGGCCGAAAAGTTAAATCATTTAAAAACCAGTCTAAGTTATTATATAGACTGGTTTTTTTTCATCTGGTACATATTTTATTAAATCAGAAGGTTCACAGTTTAAAGCATTGCAAAATTGATTAATAGAGTTAAAATCAATTCTTTTTGTGTGATTATCTCTTATTAGTATTATTGTGCTTCTTGGTATATTTGTTCTTCTTGATAATTCAGAAACACTTATGTCATTTTTTATCATTAAGTCTTTTAAAGTTATTTTTATCATAAAATTCACCTCCAAAAAATTTATAAATTATTTTAAAAATAGTTGTTGACATTATTGCATGAATGGAATATACTACATGTAGGGAAAGCAATTCAGTAAAAATTCTACTTAGTTAATTATATCATAAGTGTGACAGAAATAGAACAAATTATTATATGGTATTTTTAGGTATTATGTTAATGAATAAACGAAAAATACATAACCACCAAGGAGTGATTAAATTGATATTGAAGTGTAGAAGTGATTGATTAAAGTAAGTAAAATCTAATAGAAAGAAGGTGCAACAATGTCACCTAAAAGCACCGAAAATATCGGTTGGAAATCAGGACGTTGTAAAAAATGTGGTATTGGTTTTATTACAGAATATCGAATCGGCAGGAGTGTAAAAATTTCACTTGAACCATTCGATGAAGCTAGGCATAAAAGAAAATGTCCTAATTGTAAAATAACTAATTATTTTGTTTGAAGGGGTGAGAATAATGCTAAAAGTAAGAAAGGTAAGATCACCTTGATAACTAAGAGAATTAAAAAGATATTTAGAATTGCAGTTAATATTTAAAATTCTGCTTAATTTAATAGCAGATATATACACACTTTATGGAATGAACACACTTTATACTTACCTTATATTCCAATTTTACCAACCACTTACTTTTATTATATTTTTGATGAAGTAAGTGGTTTTAAAATTAAAATATAGGGGGAAATATTATTATGGAAAAAACATTAGTAATCAAAGACGAACTAGGAAGTTTTGTAAATTTAACTGGTTTAAGTATTGTTGACAATGAGTGGTATTACTCACGCTCTATAGGTTTAACTGAAGGAATTAGATTTTACACTAATCCTGAACGTGCAGAATCTATTTGCAATAATTTTCAGGATATTAGTAATAAGTATAATTTTGGAAAGACATTTTCAGTTGAATCAGTAAATATTACTGATATTCCTGATGGAAAATCTTTTTGCAATAAGATTTATCCAGTTACACGTTATTTCATTAAAGACAGTTTTAATTGCATCGGTGGAAGTTTAAGACTATCAGTAAAAAATATGGATGGTTCTGGGTTAGAATGGACTTATGTTGCTAGTAGAAATGCAGATAGTTGTCATGGTAATAAAAACCTAGCAATTGCAGAAATTAAACGACTAAAAGAATTAAATGCAATTGCTGGAATTGAAGGTATTTCATGGGAATTAGTTTGTGGTAATAGAGAAGATTTCCCTTATATTAAAAGGGAAGATAATTTTATGCTACCAAATTTAATGATACTAAATAAAGATATACCTAAAGGATGTATAGGCAAGCATAGAAAATCTAAAAATGAGATTAAAAGGAAATATAAAACTATCTTTTCTGAAATTGAAAAGAATTTTAGGGGAGGATATAATGGCAAAAATATATAATTTTCCTGTAACTGTTAATGATGATGTTGACAACCAATTCCCTGAACTAACAATTAATGATATACCTGAAATTGATGATATTGATTATTATGCAATGTATAATAAAACCAGTTGTGATAAGTGTGGTAAGTCACTTGATTACAATGGTACACAGAAAATATGGGGTATTCGTCAATCAGGTAGTTACGATGATGATGCAGAAATATGTGATGAATGTATGCAGAAGTTTGTTGATATGGTAGTTTGAGGTGGCAGATTCTCCGTTTTTACAAAATTTATAAAGTGGCATAAGGCAACGTAACAATCTTCCACTGCCACTTTATAAAAAAATTTCAAAGGGAAGAATGTTCCACTTGATTTTAGAAAATAAAAAAATAAATAAATTTACTATTGCAAAAAATATTAAAATGGTTTACAATATAAATATAATTATGTCAAAAATTAAATAGGAGGAGAAAATACAATATGAATCTAAAAGAACATTTCATAAAATCAATTGAGATACTATGTATTAATAAAGATGAAATTAAAATAATTGAAAATTATAAGGCAGATTTTTGCAATGAAAAAGAATGTGATGGTGATATATCTTGTAAAGAATGTAAATATAATTATACTGAAGTAGTTGATTTAGCAATAATTGATAAATACTATGGTGAAGAATACTACTATAATTTCAAAGCCACTAAAAATAGAAATATAAATTCAATAACTAACTATAAAAAAATGTACAAAGAATTAGAATACATAAAAGGTATTATTGTAGAACAAAGATTTGAAGATGTTAAAAGTGATTTAAAATATTATGATAAAATTAATAGACTAAAAAAATATGCAGAAGAATATGCAAAAATATTATCAGAAAAATATTTTCCAAGATGCAATGCAGAAATTTTACCAATTAGATTTTATGATTTATCAAAAAATGAAGAAAAAATTATTGGTGATTTTGCAGGAAATTATTTAAGATTTTGCTTACAATCAGTTATAGAGGTTTATAATTGTATGTCTACAAGTGAAGAAGATTTAAAAGTAACAATAAAGCACGAATTATTGCACTATTTTTTGGATATGCAATGTCTCAAAAATGCTGATAATGATGGTGTATTTCATGCTTTAGCGAAAATAGAAGATGCAGACCCATATGGAGAGTTAAGCAAAGAGGAGCAAAAAGAATATGATTTATTAATGTTTGTTTATGAGAATTCTCCATATAAACATGATAAAATAAATAAAATAAGATATGATTTTGTAGATTTTTTATATCAGCAAAAACAAAAATCTGATAAATATAATTATAATTTATAAATATTATGGAACTTTTTTTAAAATTATGTGTCTAAGTAAGTAGGGAACAAAATATAAAAATAATAAAAAGAATGGGAGGTGATATTATGCAAGAACAAAAAGAACAAGTTAAACTTATTTTTACAGCACAACTAGCAAGAGCATTGTTAAAACTTAAAAAAAATTATATGATTGTAGATGTGAAACCAGACAAAAATAATAATGATAAGACAGTATTTGTATTTAGAAATGATGTTGGTTTAAAAGAAGATATTCAAAAATTAACGATAAACAATGGAAAAGTTAAATATTAAAAAGATATTTCTGCACCAGTAAAATGCCTACCTAAGTCATAATATTTTAACTTTTATAGGTAAAATCCTGATGCAGACTTTGACTTTTGTAGGTAAATCTACATACAGATGTGAGTGTATATAGAATAATATAGTATATAGAATAAAATTATATACAGAATAAAATTAATAATAGAATACTTATGAATTGCTAAACGCAATCCAAAAAATATTTTTTATTTAAATTTTAACTAATTAAAAAAATAATATAAAAGAAAGGGTTTAATAATTTATGACTGAAAATAAAAATGAGAATGAAAAATTATATATCAAAGTAAACAATACTTATTATAACGATGAAAGTTTAACTAATACTGAGTTAACTATATTAACTCTTTTATATTGGGATTACCAACATTATAAACCAAGGACTAAATGCTCTATTCAAATGCTGGCTGATATGATGCAGATTGATACGAATAGTAATACAAAAATAATAACTCAGATTAGAAATACATTAACTTCACTTCAAGAGAAAAAGATTATAACTGATATTTATCTTTTAAATGGCTCCAAAGAAAAAATTAAAGATAAACATACTTTTTTTTATGTTGAATTGATTAAACCTCTTACAAAGGGTGATAAAGGTGGTTATTTCCATGTATACGAAGATGATTTAAACAAAATATTTAGTTATCTTTCCGGTAAAAATATTAGCAAATTTGATTTTATTAGATATTTCTTAGCTACCCAAAGAGTTATTAGTAATAATGATAATTTTGGTTATTTGCCACAGAGTGTTATTAAAAGGTTAGTTTCTAATCCTAAGACAATTAAAAGATATAATGAAATTTTACAAAAGGAATTACATTTAATTAGATATAACAATGATTATTTGACTCCTAAATATAAATATTGTAGTACGTTTATTGGTTTATATAATGATGATGATAAATTATTTGATGATAAAGTTAAAGATATGGCAAATTCTCAAGGTTATGTATTAACTGATAAAACTAAATCAAATGAAAAACGTAAAACTAAACAAGAGGTTAATCATTTAAAGGATAAGATTGATAATTCTGATTCTACTGATAAAGATGCTGAGATTGAAAAACTTAAAGCTGAATTAAAAGAAAAGAATAAACAGTTAGAATCATTGCAGTATAAAGAAAATAAAAAAGATAAAAATAAAAGGATTGAAAAAGAAGATAAAGATATTTATGATTCTGTAAATGATTTATATGGTTCTAATCAATATGAAGACGATCAAATGAATCCTGATGATATAATGCCAGAAAGTTTAAAGATTACTCAAGAATATTTAAAACAACAAAATAATGATGAATTAGATATTTGGGGTGAAGAAGAAAAAGTGGAAGTAAAGGAATGTATTATATGTAAGGAATATTATACTGAAGATACTGATATAGAAGATTGGTGTCAAAATTGTATAGATGAAAATAGAATTGTAAAAAAATATCGTAAAAATTAATAAAAATATAAAATAAAAAAATGGGAGGAATTTATTATGAAAAAAGAAAATAACAATGTGTATATTATGTCAGTTGAAGGTGCAGATTTATATGAGAGCATGAATAGAGAAAATTATATTGTTGATGAAAATGGTAAAATAGTTACAGAGAAAAAAGAATTATATATTTCATTTGTTGGTATGATTCCTTATTCAAGTGAATTAGTAAAATTAAAGGAAACAGGATTAAAAGTATTTGATAGCAAGCGATATAATAAAGTAATGACAAATGATATTATTAATGTTAAATTTAGGAAAGGTATTAAATCAGGTAAAGAAATAGCAAAAAGTATTAAGAAAAAAGATAAAAATGATATTAGAATTGAATTTTTTAAAGGTAAAGATGATTGGGAAAGTATTAGTATTGAAGATTTAAGAGAAAAATTATATGTAGATGGTTTTACATATAATGAAATAAAATATGTTGTTTATAAAAGATCTAGTGCAAAAAGTCGCACTTCTCAGGTATTATTTATCAAAGAATCACTTAGAAATGATATGATTAAATGGGCAAGATTAGGAATGAATTTAGATAATAGAAATGATACTGAGTTTCCTTCACTTTTGGCTTATGAAAGTTTAGTTTCAAGTAGTGTAGATTATTTTATTACAATAAATCCAGATAATATTCTTATTGTTGATGATGTTAAATCTATATTCCCTATTGATTGTAATGTAGTAGAAAAAGATGATGAAGGTAAATTAGTTAGTAAGCAAGTTAATGATTATTCAATGGAGAATGATATTTTTGATGGTGAAGGTTTGCTACAATTAGAATATTTTCCAGAAGGTAAAACAATGCAATTATTACGTCAACATATGTTCAAATGTTGCACCTTTGCATGTGATATTAATAAGTTTCTTAGAGATAATTGTCCTGATGGTATTGATTTTGATACATGGGAAATTAAAAATATGTTCAACAAAGAATCAATGTTAGCTAAAGATGTGCATATGATTATTACTCCTGCATCATTGAAAGCACTAAAGTTTAGCAATGTTAAAGGTAGTAAAAATAAAATGTGGAAACATTGGAAATATATTGTTGGTAAAGAAGATAATAAATTTGGTGTTGTAAAATATGATAAAGAATCAAAAAGAGGTAGAGATTGTGAAAATAACATATTACAACAAACTTCATACCAAATGCTGAATTCAATGCCAATAAATTATAATAATATGGAAGAATTAGCATTATATGAATATGATTATATTATGAAACTTAAAAATAATGATAATACATATATTGAATACCTTAGAAAAAATGCTAATGATATTAATTGCAATATGATGTTTGTTGATTTATATATGCAAAATAAAAATATAAATGAATTAGATTTATTTAAGAATAAAAGGAAAAAAGATATTCATAATTATGTGAATCATATCAAGAAGGGTAAAATCAGATTAAATGGTGACTATTGCACAATCCTGGGAAATGGTAAGGAATTACTTTTTCATGCAATAGGTAAATTACCAGTTGAAAAAGGTATCCTTAATTTTAAGGAATGGGAAAATGAAATGATATTGAAAGATAATGAAATATATACTACATTGCATAATTTTGATGCTGAATATGTTGGTTTCCGTAATCCTCATACAGCACAATCGAATGTATTGATAGTAAATAATAAGAAAGTTAAATTCATTGAAGATTATTTCAAGTTATCTGATAATATTATTTATGTGAATTCAATAAACTTCCCTATTTGTCGAATCTTGTCAGGTCAGGATCTAGATAGTGATAATTTAGTAATATTTAACAATAGTAAACTATTAGAATTAGCAAGGAAATGTTATATTAAAAGTGATGAAAGTAATTATAGAGTATGTGTTAATAATGTCGCTAAATCAAATGTTCCATATTCTGTAACTGTGAGTGACCATGCTAAAATTGATAATATACTTGCTAAATCACAATTTAATATTGGTACAATAGTGAACATAGGACAATTATTTATGTCGGAGTATTGGCACAGAATTAATAATAATATTGATAAAGATTTAGATAGATTGCTTTGTTATATAGATATTTGTACTGTTTTGAGTGAAATATCTATTGATAGTGCTAAAAGATTATATGATGTTGATATATCAGAACAAATTCAATATTTATATGATAGTGGATTGTTACGCAAAGAAAAACCTAATTTTTTTAAGTATGTATCACAGAATAAAAAAATAACTACAAAACATTATAATACTTCAATGGATTTTTTATTTGATATATTAGATAATTTACCTAATGCTACTTCAAGAGATACTATTACAATAAATAAAATATTAAATGATGTTGATACAAGTAAGGCAAAAGATAGACAAGTAAAAGGCATAGTTGAATCAGTAGTAAAAATGTCAAATGTTATTAAATCTATTGAAGCAGTTTATAATTATATGGATAAATTTTGTAAAACTGATAAAGAAGAAAAATATAATATGATTGATAAAGCTGTTAGCGATGGAATGTATAAAGTTAAAAAATATAAAATAAAAATTGAAACTGTAGTAAAAGTATTACTAAGTAAAGAATATGAAGATTGTAAAAGGAAATTAGATTTGCTTAATGCTTTATATAAGGCAAATAAAGAAAATTTCCTTAAAGCATTTAAATAATAACTGAAAAAAGTGGACATATTTATATGTTGGTGGAAAAATATATCTTAGAAAGTATTAATATTACTGTATTTTGATTGATTTATTTTGGTTCTTAAATGGAATAGAGAGGAAGGTATGGTGGGAATGTGTACACAATTTTTCTCGAATGAAAGCCTAATGGTTAGTAATATACCTTTCTCTATTAAATTAATAATTAAGATTATTCATAATAAAATCTCCTTTTGCCTTATTTATAATAAAATTAAAGTAAATAAGGCAAGAAAATTTTTTCTCTTGACAATGTGTTAAAATTATTATAAAATATATGATTTTAAATAGGAGGATGATTATGTTTGCTTATTTTTTAGCTGGAATAGCAACTGCTATTCTTATTGATATTGCAATTAGTTTGCACAAACTATTTTAAAATAGGAGGATGATAATATGTACCAAAAAATGTTATTAAATATGTTTGATTTGATTCAACAGAATAAAATAATAATAGAAAAAAACAATGAAAAGTTAGCAGAATTAAATGATGAAATTGTTAGGTTAGCCAAGTATAAAAATAAGTATAAAGATGATAATGTATATGATATAACTACATTAAGAAATATTCCCAAAAATAAGATTTTAACTTCAGAAGAAATCCATCAACGAATTAAGGATATAAGATCAGGTAAAATAGAGTAAAATAATAGAAAATTTAATAATCTATAAAAATGCTTACAAAGTGTTGATATTATTGAGTTTGGAGGTGATTATTAAAATCTGTAAATGGCTAAATTTTAGGGTTATTTGGGGAGATAATTTTGTTTAGGTATAAGTTTAGGTGTAAGGATTTTAAGGGGTTTATTTAAGGCTTAAAATGAGTTTTAATGTGTGTCGTTAGTATCGACTAGGTATTAATTTGTTGTGCTATGTCAGATTGAGTTTTTGCTTGGGAAATAATTTCCGAACCACTTGTATACTGATTACTAACATGTAAGGACAACCTTAGCCGAAGGAAATTTTGACTTTGGTTCCCTTTCTATGAGGAATCCTAAGTATCAGGTTATTAACTAGAGATATTTTACTCTGGTTATTTTTATGTTTTTTGTAAATAGCAATAAATATTCCATCTTAACTATATCACATAATTGGAGGAATGTCAAATTATAAAACAAATAAAAAATAGAAATGAGAATGAAAAAGAAACAATAAGAAGTATTATTTTAAATATTAATGAGAGTTATAAATTTAACATTGAAGAATTTATTTTATGCTTATATAAAAATGATATTTCAATTAATAAGTTTAAAAATATGAGCAAAAAAGAACAAATAGAAATATTAGAATTATTTAATAAAACAGGTTTTACATTATTCTATGGATTTTGGAGTGGTTTTAAAAAAATAAATATTAGGAGTGATTAGAAAAATAATAATACTAAATTTTGACCAAGCTACAAAAATATCAGGTTATTCTTTGTTTGATAATAAAGAATTAGTAGCATACGGAAAACTTGAAGTAGATAAAAAAGAAAAGAATATAATTGAACGTATGAAACAAATGATTTCATTGATTAAATTAAAAATTAATGAACATAAACCTGATTTTATTGTTTTTGAGGACTGTCAGTTTCAAAAGTCATATAAAACTTACCAAGAATTAAGTCAGATGCAAGGTGTATTAATGAATGTATTATTTGAATTGAATATTGGATTTGAAATTGTTTCACCTTCTACTTGGAGAAGTTATTCAAAGATAAAAGGTAGGAAGAGGGTTGAACAAAAATTTAATACTCAAATATTTGTTAAGGATAAATATGGAATTGAAGTTAGTGAGGATATTGCAGATGCTATTGGAATAGGTGTTTTTAGTAGTAATAAAGTTAAATTTAAATAGAATATAAAAATAAATGGAGGAGATTTAATATGAGAAAACAGAATTTAAATAAATCAGGTGTTTACGCCTGGTATGTTGATGAAGGAAATGAAAGTATTGTTAGATATGTTGGGAGTGCAGGATCTTTCGAGAGTAGGAAAAGTTCTCCATTGGCAATTCTAAGGAAAGGTAAACATCGTTGTAATAGATTACAAGATGTATTTGATGAATTAGGAGAAGATAAATTTAAATTAGTTATATTAGAAAAATGTGCTAAAAAGAATTTATACATATTAGAACAGAAATATCAAGAAATACATAAAGATACTATTTATAATAAAAATAAGGTTAGGACATTAAAAAAAAAGGTTAGACGAGGTAAAGAAGCAAGTAATCATAAGAAGAAGTTTAGTGAAATGTTTTCAGGAGAAAATAATCCTAATTGTCGAATAAGTGGAATTCAAGCTGGAGAGATATTATTCTTGAAAAATAATACTAAACTGAAGCATAAACAAATAGCGGAAATGTATGGAATTTCTAGTAGTCAAGTTAGTAAAATCGGAAAGATAAGATGGAAAAATGTTGAAGAAGTTGAAGTAGAAGGTTATAAAATAGAATCTAAAAATAAATGTATGGATAGTATGGATATATTTGAATTTATTAATAGTGCTATTGTAGGTGATAATTATGCAAGGAACATTTAGTCCTAATCTAATGGCTTATTTGTTATGTCATGGAGTTGATTTTGATGATTGTGAATTGTTAGAAAGTGATAGGAAAAAAGGCGAATATTATATGAAAATTAGATATGATATTAGTGAGTTGAAGGAACAGTATAAGAATGATGAAGAATTACATAGGTTTTTAGGTGCATATAAGTTTGTGAGAAATGAAATGAATAAAAAAAGGTATAAGTAGAGGAGAAATGATATATGTCATTATATGATTTATTAGCAGTTTATAAAGAGTTAACAAAAGCACAAAATAACTTAATTGATGAAGGTAGATACAGTAGTGGATTACAGAATTTAATTATTGATTATATTAATATTATTAATAAAAGTGATGGTTGGTATAGTGATTGTTAAAGTATATGAGTAGTGAGCAAAAGGCAACAATAAATACTTATTAAAGAGGAGAAGATAATATATGTCATTAGATGATTTATTAACTGTCTATAAGGAATTAATGAAAGCACAAGTTAATTTACTTGACCATGATATTTTTATCGGTGATATCCAAGATTTAATTAAAGAAGTGATTAGTGATATTGAGAATAGCGAAGATTGGTGTGAAGGTTGTCATAGTTGTAGAAATTATATGAAATAATTGGAGGAGAAGATTAATAATATGATGATACATACAGATGATAAAGAATTGTTAGTTATTAAAGAGTTAATGAGAGCACAAGCGAATTTTATTGAAGATAGTGGTGGTTGGTATTCAATAGAATTACATAATTTACTGATGAAATATCTTGTTCAATATGATGAAGTTATTCAAGATATTGATAATGATGAATGTGAAGAGTGTAGTTGTAAATGTAAGTGTAAGTGTAGTAAGTGTAGTAAGTGATTAGGTTAGTATAGGACTGCTAAATTTTACGCAGTCTAAAAAAGGGTTGGAAAAGTGAAATATATTTTCCTTCCCTAAAAATATTCTAAAGTGGAGGAGTAAAATGAATGTATTTTTAATTATTGGATTAATCAGTATTGGGTTAATTTATATAGGTTGTAGTAAATATATTAGATTAAAAGTAACAAAATTAATAAAAAAATTATATGGTCAAAATGAAAAAAATAATAAAATATTTAAAATAGTTGTTGATGTTCAAGAAAAAAGTTTATTATTTGGATTAGTTTTATTTTTTAGTAATATTGTGTTGGTTTGGTTATAAATTGGTTGGGTAATATAAATTTTTAACTAAGTAAAGTGGTAAAGTAATAGGAGATGATATTAATATTAAATTAAATAGTACATATAATATGGATTGTATTGATGGTTTAAATCAAATGATTAAACAAGGAATATTAGTTGATTGTATCTTAACAGATTCACCATATGGTATAAATTTTAATACAAATCATAGAAAGAAAAATAAGTTAGTAACACAAAAAGGTATTTTAAACGATAAGGATAATAATGATATTTTGCAAGAAGCAATTGAATTATCTTATAAAGTATTAAAAAATAACTCTCATATCTATTGGTTTACAAGATGGGATAAAATACCTGAACATTTAGAAATGCTTCGTAAATATTATAATGTAAAAAATGCTTTAGTGTGGGTAAAGAATAATTGGTCAATGGATGATTTAAAAGGTGCTTATGCTGGACAATATGAAATAATACTGTTTGGGCAAAAAGGAAGAAGAGAATTAAATGAAGTGGATGGAACAAAAAGACATACAGATATTTTATATTATGATAGAGTGTCAGGAAATAAACAAATACATAATCATCAAAAACCAGTTAATATGCTTCAATTCTTAATTAAAAAATCAACTAATGAAGGTGATGTAGTTTTAGATATGTTTGCAGGAGTTAGGTCTACAGAAATTGCAGCTAAACTTTGTGGTAGACAATACATAGGTTTTGAATTAGATGAAGATATTTATAAATTAGGTTTACAGAGAGATAATGAATTAAATTGAATGTGAGGTGATTAACTTAGAATGAGAAATAAAGATGAAAGTAAAAATACAATTAATGAAAGTAAAAGTATAAAATTGACAGATAAACAGAAGAAATTTGTACAGGAATATTTAGTGGATTTAAATGGAACACAAGCATGTATTAGAAGTGGATATAGTGAAAAGACTGCAAGACAGATAGCAACTGATTTATTGTCGAAAGTTCACATACAGCAAGCACTGGACGAAGCACAGCAGAAAATCATAAAGAAAACCAAAATAACCCAAGAAAGAGTATTAGAGGAATATGCTAAGATAGCCTTTTCTGATCTATCTGAATACATTTCGTTTGAAAATGGTAAGGCTACATTGAAGAATATTAATGATATTCCTAAAAATATTCGTGCTGTGATAGCTGAGATTAAAGAGACTAAGGACGGATTAACATTTAAACTACACAGTAAGACAGATGCTTTAAACTCAATTGCAAAGCATCTTGGAATGTTTATTGAACGTAGTCAAATAGATATTAATTCACAAATGACTGAAGATATTGAAAAGGCTTTAGTTAATCCAGAAATTCAAAATATGGCTTTAGAATTATTTAGAGCGACACATAATAAAAATAATAATGAAGAAGAATTAGAAGGATTACATTAATCATAGCGAAATTAATAGTCGTTCAGAAGTATATGAAGTTCCGATAAGAAATCTTATGTAAACTAGAATTATTATTTTACATTCAAAAATCATAGGTATAATCATAGGTACAAGGATTAGATAATAATTATGCTAGATTATACGGAACATTGGGTATTAAATCGGACTACTTTAATAGTATTTATATTAATCTAGCATAATTAATTTAGTATTTGTATTGATAGAGTAAGAGGTAATATTAGTATGAAATATTTCTTTTGTGCTAAGTTGAGGGAAATAAATAAAAAATAAATTTTCAAAATTAAATAATATTTGTAAATAAATTTTAGACCCCACCCCCTCTAATTTTGAAAAAAATTTTCTCGGTATGTACCATAAAATTTCTGAGTAAATTTTCAAAAAATCACTTTTTATATTTTACATATAATTACAATCAACAAACAAAAAGAAGGTGATATACAATCCCAAAATCAAAATCAACACAACTAACACCAGAACAATTAACAATAATATGGAATCAAATGGCAGTATCAAATTTCACATTCTTCATGGAATATGAGTCAAAAGGTAAATGGCAATCTTGCAAACATTTAGAACTCCTATGCTCTAAACTTCAAGAAGTAGAACAGGGAATCACAAAACGCCTAATTATATCCTTACCTCCTAGACATGGTAAATCAGAATGTGTCTCTAAAAAATTTCCTGCATGGTATTTAGGTAAACATCCAGATAAAGAAATAATTTTAGCCAGTTATGCCGCTGAATTAGCTGAAGATCACTCTAAAATAGCTAGAGATACACTTAAAGAATGGGGATATATATTTAATGTAAATGTAGCTAAAGAATCATCTGCTGTAAATAGATGGGGCATATCTAAACATAGAGGTGGATTAACTGCCGCAGGTGTTGGAGGTGCTATAACTGGTAGGGGTGCAGATATAGCAATTATAGATGATCCATTTAAGAATCAAGATGAAGCTGATTCTGAAGCACATAGAAAAAAAGTTATGTCCTGGTATAGAACAGCCTTAAGAACTCGATTAGCTCCTAACGGTTCAATAATAATAGTTATGACTCGTTGGCATGAAGATGATTTAGTAGGAAATTTATTACAAGAACAATTAGAAGATGGTGAACAATGGGAATATATTTCTTTTCCTGCTTGTGCAGAAACAGATGATGTATTAGGTAGAATTCCAGGAGAATACTTATGGACTGAAAGATTTTCACCTTTAGAATATGAAATGACTAAAAAAGCTGTAGGAACTAGAGCATGGAATTCTCTATATCAGCAAAAACCTTCACCAGATGAAGGTAATATATTTTTACGTCAATGGTTTAAATATTATACTGTACTACCCAGAAGATTTGACACAGTAATTCAATCATGGGACTTTGCATTTAAAGATTTAAAAACTTCTGATTATGTAGTAGGACAAGTCTGGGGTAAATATGGTGCAGATATTTATTTAATTGACCAAATAAGAGATAGATTAGATATGCCAAAATCATTAAAAGCTGTAAGAGATATGAGTAAAGCATATCCACAAGCAAAAACAAAATTAATTGAAGATAAAGCTAATGGTTCAGGTATCATTGCAATGTTAAAAAAAGAAATTCAAGGTATTGTAGCTGTTAATCCCCAAGGTGGAAAAATTGCTAGAGCACATGCCATAACTCCTATAGTAGAATCTGGAAATGTATATTTACCACATCCTACAATTAAATTATGGATCAATGATTTTGTTGAAGAAGTAGTATCTTTTCCTAATGTAAAGCATGATGATCAGACGGATGCTATGACACAAGCAATATCAAGAATGAACAAACGGAGAAATATAGGATTACAAAATAAACCAGCAGGATGGTAATAAAGTATACCTATTTACATTAGCAAATTCAATGGTTGAAAGGTATACATAATTTTTATATAAAGAAAGTGGGGTGAAATAGATACTTAGTGACTTAAACTTTTTACAAATAGGTAGCACATGGCCGCCTGAAGATCAGGATACAAGACAAAGATTAGAGACTTACAACACTAATAAATTACTTTATGAAGGAAAGCACGATCAAGTTTATACAAATTGGATAAAATTACTACGTGAAGACAATCAAGCAACTATGGAAATTATTTTAAATTGGCATAGAAGATTAACTAAACTATTTGCAGATTTGTTACTTGGTGAGGTTCCTAGAATTATAGTTGGAGATATAGGCACTCCTGAACAAATAAATATTGACAGAATAATCGAAGATAATAACTTTTTTAATCATGCTTATAAATCAGTAATAGATTGTTCCAGATATGGTGATGGATTATTAAAACTTAGATATGATAATAAGTCAGTGCTCGAAGCGATATCACCAACAATCTGGTTTCCAGTTGTTGATATGTTTAATTGTAATAATATTATAAATCATGTTTTAGCTTGGAAATATACTGTAAATAAAACTGATTATTTGAGAACAGAAATTCATTACAAAGGAAAAATACAAACTAATACATATTTATTGGAAAAAGATAAAATATCACAATTAATAGAATCTAATACTGTTTCAACTGGTTTAGATGATTTTTTAATTGTTCACATTCCTAATTTAATGACATCCGAAGATGTTACGGGAAATGATGATTACAAAGATATTGACAGCATTATACAGGAAATAGAGATAAGATTTTCCCAAATTTCCAGAATCTTGGATAAGCACACATCGCCTCACATGTATGGGCCTGATATTGCAATCGAAACAGATGAATATGGACAATCTAGTTTTAGAGGTGGAGGAAGTTATTTCCCAGTTACTTCCAAAGATGAAGTTATACCAGGTTATATTGTCTGGGATGGGCAACTTCAGTCTGCTTTTAAAGAGATTGAAATATTATTACAACAATTATTTTATATTAGTGAATCTTCACCTGCTGCTTTCGGAGACAATAGAGAAGGGTTGGTTGAATCTGGAAGTGCATTAAAAAGGTTATTTTTACCATCTCTTATAAAAGTAAATAGAATTAGACTTGTACTTGATCCTGCTATCAAAAAAATATTAAAGTTAGCTTCAAAGTTAGAACTGGTACAAGGTAAAATAGGTGCCACAGAAATAAATTCTATCTACATTGAGTGGAGAGATGGGTTGGTCGAAGATGATGCTGAGAAAACAAATTTGGAAGTACAAAAATATGGTGGAGGAATATCATCTTTAGAATCTTCAGTTAGGAATGTAAGTAATTTGGAAGGTGAAAGGTTAAAGAAAGAAATTGATAAAATAAATGCAGAAAAACAAACTTCTTCTGTAGAACCTCCTAAAATAACATTACCTAATACTGGAAGTGTTGTCTAATGGCAATAGATGAAGAATTAATCAGAGAGTCAGAGGATGAAGGAGATAGGTTAACAAGTCTTTTTGATACAGTTGAAGATTTTATTATTAAAGCATTTACTATTGCTATATCAACAAATATATTTTTGAAAGGTATTAACAAGGCAAAATCAGATAGTTTAAATATCCTCAATGATTTAAGAGGTGAAACTAAATTATGGTTAGCTGAAGTAATGCCTAAAATTTACTTCTCTGGTGTTCAATTTGCTGACAAACAAATAAAAAAAGCTGGTGGTACTACTGTAGATTTAGGTGAGTTACACTCAATAGCAGTTCAAATTGCTTCAGATTCTATATACAATCGTTTAGAGCAACAATTCTTTACAGTGGGTAGAAAGGTAGAAGATATATATAGGAATTTAGCTTTAGAACATATAAAGCAAGTTTCAATAGGTAATAAATCATGGCAACAAGGATCAAGAAACTATCTAAACGATTTACTAAAGAATGGTATTACTGGTTTTCAAGATTCAGCAGGTAGACAATGGAATATGAAAACTTATACAAAAATGGTAATAAAAACAGGAGTTATGGAAACACACCTTAATGCTACAGCAAATAGATTTGTTGAAAATAAATATGATTTAATAAAAATTTCTAAACATTCTAATCCATGTGAATTATGTAAACCTTGGGAGGGTGAAATATTATCTTTAACAGGTAAAACTGAAGGATATAAAACACTAGAATTTGCCAAAAGTAAAGGAATTTTCCATCCTAATTGTAAACATGCCTATGGTGCTTATTTACCTGAATTAGATAATTAATATTTAAAATTGCCTTTTTTAGTATTTTGTAGGTTATAACAAAAGACCACAGGTGGAGCCGACCACTTTAAAAAGGTTAGTGGAAAATTATAGGAGGGTTTAAAAATAATGTTAAAAGAATTATTAGGTGAAGAATTATTCAAGCAAGTATCAGAAAAAATGGGTGATAAGAAACTTATTGTAAACGATGGTACATATATTCCTATTGATAAATTCAATGAAGCGAATGAATCAAAAAAGGAATATAAGAAACAGTTAGAAGAAAGAGATAAGCAATTAGAAGTCCTTAAAATTAAGGCAACAGGCAATGAAGAACTAACTAAACAGTTTGAAGAGTTAAAATTAAAGAATGAAGAAGCGACTAAGCAGTATGAAGAAAAGTTAAAGAAACAGACTTTTGACTTTAAACTTGAAAGTGAACTTATGAAAGCAAAAGGTAAGAATACCAAAGCCATCAAAGCATTGCTTGATGAAAGTAAAATTATTGTTGATGGTGACAACTTAATAGGATTAGAAGAACAAATAAAAAATCTTCAAAATTCCGATTCGTATCTGTTTGGTGAAGCAACTCCCATAGGTTCAGGAACAAATCCTCCTAATGGAGGCAATAAAACTTACACCATGGATGATCTAGGTAAATTAAATATGGATGATTATATCAAAGCAAGAAACAAATAATAAATAATAGGAGGTCATATATAATATGGCAAATACATTTTTAACACCTGATATTATTGCAAGAGAAGCGTTAATGGTTTTACAAAATAATATGGTAATGAGTAATTTAATTTATAAAAACTATGCACAAGAATTCCAAGGTGCTAAAAAAGGTGATACGATTACTATTCGTAAACCTGCAACATTTACAGTTAATGAATTTACCGATGAAATTAGTGTACAAACTGCTACTGAAGGTAGTACATCTGTAACTTTAGATAAGCATTTAGATATATCTTTTAGTATAGCTCCAAAAGATTTAACATTAGAAATTTCTGATTTTTCTGAACAATTAATTAAACCTGCAATGATGGCATTTTCACAAGATATTGATAGTCGTATTGCAGGATTATATAAGGATATTCCTTATCGTGTTGGTACTGCTGGTACAACTCCTTCAGGTGTTACTAATATTACTGCAATTCGTAAAAAAATGAATGATAACAAAGTGCCTTTTGCTGGTAGAAATTTAGTAGTAGATACTTCTGCCGATGCTAAATTGCTTGAACTTGACACTTTTATTGAAGCAGATAAAGCTGGTAATACAGATGGTTTAGTAGAAGCTAGATTAGGTAGAAAATTTGGTTTTGATATTTACACAGATCAAAATATCAAAACTCATACTGCTGGTGCTGGTACTGTCTTAATTGATTTGGTAGCAGGTTATGATGTTGGTGCTACTGCTATACACGTTGATGGTGTTACCACTGTATTAAAAGTTGGTGACTTACTTACTATCGGTGGAAATGAATATATTATTACTGTTGCTGGTGCTTTATCTACTGCCGATCAAGATATTACTATTTATCCTGCATTGAAAACTGCCGTAGCAAACGATGATGCTGTTACTTTAATTGCTTCACATGCTAGTAATTTAGCATTTCATAAAAATGCTTTTGCTATGGTTAGTGTTCCTTTAGAATTGCCTATGGGTACAGATAAAGCTGCTATTGTAAATTACAATGGTTTAGCTTTACGTGTAGTATATGGTTATTCTTTAACTAACAAAGTAGATACTGTATCAATAGATATGCTTTGTGGATTTAAGACTTTAACACCTGAATTAGCTTGTGTATTGCTTGGTTAATTTTATTTTAAGGGATATTATATAATATCCCTTAAAAATATAAAAATAAAAGAGGTGATTATTTGTCTGCAATTTATGATATTTTTAATGATATATATAATGAAAATGATAAATCTATAAATACAAATACTATTACAGGTGTAGCTACATCTGGTTCTAAGACTACAATTGTAGATATTAATAAAGAATTTATAACTAATATGTTTATAGATTCTATTATAAATTTTGAAGTAGATGGAAAAGATTACTATAAATCTGTAGTATCAAATACTTCTGACACCATTACGTTTACTCCTGCACTTCCTGGTGCTAAAGCTACAGCAACAATTGGTGAAGATACAAATGAAATAGTCGTAACAGTAGCAAGTGAAGGTGTTATAGGGAATATATATGAAATTGAAGTAAAAGAATCTTCAGGTACTAATGATAATCTATCTGCATCATTAATTGAAGATGTATTAACTGTATTCTTAGGAATGACTGGTGGTGTTGCAGATGATACAAAAAATACTGCAACACTTATAGCTACAGCAATTGACCAATTACCAGAATTTACAGCTTCAACTTCAAATACTGGTGTAGTAACTGTAACAATTGAAAATATTCCTTTTTCTGGTGGAGTAGATACAATTGCTGTTTTGACAGATTGTAAATATAAAATTAGTGAAAATATTAAACTTGCTTCAGGAAATAATTTTGTTGGAACTGTTAGTATATCTCCAGAGTCAGACGGTAATATAATGCAGGTGAATGGTGACGGATCTATCAATACCCAGATAATTGGTGGTGGGGTAGAGGATGTATATAACACCGTAAATGTTAATTCAGATGGTTCAGCTGATGTGAGAATTGTTTCCAATAAAATAATACCTGTTGCATTTCAGTACGATGCATCCGCAAATGGCGACGGAGGTACGGTTGATGTAAACGGCATGAATACATGTATATTTGATATTTCGGGCACATTCGTTGCCACTATTAATTTTGAAGTTACGTTAGATGGTACACTTTGGCGACCGATAATCGCTGAAAAAATAGGAGAAGCTGTAATCTCGACAACCACAACTGCTCCTGGTGCGTATAGATGTAATGTTACCGGTTTTAGAAGTATTAGAGCAAGAATAAGTAATTATGTAAGTGGTGGAATTAATGTCATTGGTAATATGTCCGTAGCTAATACGAAAAGCGATACCATTAATACCCAACTAACTGGTAGTATAACTGGGAAAGGTGCATTAGCGACAGTTACCACAGCAGGTACAAGAGTGCAGTTACCTTCGTTTGCTTGTAGAATAGTAACTGTAATTGCAAAACTAAATAATGCTGGTTCAAT
>Ga0209318_1000492_pt1 | contig 38063 bp, 65 predicted proteins | sample RifGroE1_FD_183999 | JGI IMG/M metagenome (GOLD analysis project Ga0209318, IMG submission 183999) | Groundwater microbial communities from Rifle, Colorado, USA - Groundwater E1 (SPAdes) (version 2) | ecosystem: Environmental > Aquatic > Deep subsurface > Groundwater | place: Rifle, Colorado... | reverse complement strand
GACTCCCGAGCCACAACCCGTCTAGAATAGTCCATATCAACACTCACACTAATCTTTAGGGACCCATACACTGATAGATTTGCACTGAGCTTTAGACCTTCCCCGACAATCTCTACTTCTTCGTCTTTAAGTACTCCAGTTTTTACTAATTTATCTAGTTCCTTTTGAGTTTTAATTTGTCTCATACCCACTAAATTACATTCTGAATAAAGCTTGCTGCTACGTACATTACTCCTGTCGCCACTATCATCACTCCTATAGCGATGCCGACGATGATGTTGTTTTGGCGGTTAAGGTGTGGGTTGTGGGTGGTGATTTCGTCGGGTAATAAAGTTAGTTTTGACATATTTAATTTACTGGACATAAAAACTTATAATGGTCGTCTCCGTAACAGCCGAGAATGTCTCGTGACAATCCTCTAAACTGACACTCTGTCTTTAACTTTTCAATATCTGCGCGTTCGTACTGCTTTTGGTATTGTTCCTCATTTAATTCACTACTGATACAAATACCAATCCATTGCTCGGTTGCAGGCGGTGGCTCTGGTAAGTCTCGCCACATCTGTATTAGTTTAGCCACTCCCGTCCCGGCAGCAAACAAGATTAGTATAACTATCCCTACTACAACTACTGCTGTGAATAATTCTTTCATATTACCTTCCTGACTTATAAGACTCTGTTTGCCACATTATGATTGAGAAAATGGCCAGTGATTGCCAAATTAGACTTAGTGGTGTCACTTGTAAATCTAGCACCAAACCTAAGATTGTCGGAACGCTTGAGACCATTACAACTACTATTAATTCTTTCATATATTTTTATAGTCCTGACTTATACGCTAATCTCATCATCTTTGACTCTGAGGGAATGATGGTGCCGTTGGATAATGTTTTGATTGTCTTGTTGTTTACTTTAATTCGTTTCCATGGACTTGGCTTCATGTAGTCAACTGGTTTCATAAATTATTTTATTAATCGATACTTTGTAAAACCATGTTCGTCTCTTTCACTCGTGTCAAACTCAAATCCTGCTTCTTTAAGTTCAAAAATTACTGCGCTAAGTCTAGTAATAAAGAACTTCTGAATAGCGGTGCGTGACGTAATGAACTTGTTTTTCTTTAGGTAGTCGATTATCTTTGCTCCTTGTGTTTGGCGGTACATAATTTATTGCTTATACTTATACTCTTATATCCTATCATAATGCAAGGATAAGTAAACCTTAGTTATCCACAACTATGTTGTACATTCCGTGACGGCTTGAACTCTTCAAATAACCTTTATTTTTAAGGCTAGTAATGTGGAATGTGGCAAGTTGTCTACTCTTTTTCTCGTCTTCGTTTGGTGATAGTTTGCGGGCAAGCCAAACGTGCGTAGGCAATTCACCTGTTTCTTTCTTGTACTCGATAATGTAATCAAGACACTCTTGCTCTCTGGGGGTTAGGGGTTTCATTTTATTTATGCTTTTCACACGTTGGTAAATATCTGATAATGATTGGGAACTGTACGACTAACTTTTTATACACCGCTTGTCTCCAACAAAATAATTTGTGGCATTTTATTCCATCACTGTACTTTGTATAGCCTTCTTTGTGTCCTGTGTGGCTCATAGCTTTGGCAAATCTGTTAATTCTGGATAATCTACTCCCTCAGTTCCTTGACCTGCTCGACTCTTGTATCCTCCTAGGTTTTCTAGTTGTTTTTGCTCATCGGTAGGAAACGGCAAACAAATATGCCAATAATGACTAAAAACTAAATTGAGAGCGTCATAAGCCTCAGTGATTTGTTGGTTACTCATTTTCTCTGAGCTGTCCAAGTTAAACGCTGATTTTATGTACGGCTTCAAAAAAGTCTCTTTGAGGTTCGTAGTGTTCGGTCTGATTTCTAACTTCTTAATTACCTTGACCATATCTTGTAAAGTTAGTCCCATATTATTTGCTTCGTGGGCTACTTGAGATAGGTAGAGGTGTAAGGCTCCGCGTTGACTGCCACTAATTTGATTTTTACCTGTAGTCTCTATCGCTTTGACAAAACCAATAGCCAAGTCAATTTGTCCGTTTTCTAGGAATTGGAGTAGTTTTGTTTTGGCTCTTGAGTCCATTTTAATCGTAATTAGTGTTTTCTGGTTCTATTACTTTTTCGTCTAGCAACCTTTGTGTTCCACCTTGTACTCTGTGACGTTCTGGACTGTAATAGTCTCCAGCTTCTACACCCCACTTTTTAACTTCACGAATAAAGATGTATGTCTGGTTTAGAGAGGCAGACTGCTCTGAGTTAAAAGGTACATCTTCGGGCGTAATAGCCTCGTCTTTCTTTGGCGGTTCCCACTTATTCAGCTTAAAATACAGCTTTGAGCCGTCTTTACTCTTTAAAAGGTCAACATTTACCCAGCCGTCAGCTTTTTGATGCTTTTCAATAAAAGCGATAAGCTCTTTAGCTTTAATTGATACGTGACCCTTCACGAAGTCGGGCGCGGTTTCAATGGGCTTCTTAAAAAACATCCCGTCTACTAGTACACTCTCTTTTTGTTCTGACATAATTATTTTATTTAATCGAAACTAATATCCCCATCGTCTTCCTCTGCTAACGGCACACTTTTTGCGTTTGTCTTTTTACTATTGTCATGTGCGTCAAAGTCAAGATTGTTGTCTTTAATCTGAAAAACTTTCATCTTGAGATAACGCTCTGAGTAAGTATCTGTTCCTCCCATTTGTTGTGTCTCATTAGTGGCTTTTAGTTCACCCTTTACAGTTGCGAGTTCAAAGACTAGTGGTGTCTCTTTGATGTCCTCTAAGTTAATAAGAGACAATTCTTGAAACAGTCCGTACTCGTTTCTCCTAAGTGAACAGATAGGTAGCATCTTCGTTTCTTTACAAACTTCTGCCACAATCAGCTCTACTTGCTCTGGGGTGAAGTAATCGTATTTACTGTACGTGTTGGTTCCTGCTTTTTTGTGCTTTGTGGTTCGGACAAGCTCGCGGGCTTTGTCTAATTTTTCGTATAAGTTCATTGTTGTTTTTCTAATCTTACTAAAGACTTTTTTACTTCGTTCAATGCGTACATCTGGTACTTATCACAATGTACTAGAATTTCGGGATTGAGCTGCCCAGTTTTCAACAGGTTGTCAAAATGTTGATTGTAGACTTTTCTCTCCAGTGGTTCTAGTGCGGGTTCTATACCGAGCATGTTACAGTGGCTTATAATTGTTAGTAACTTGATAATCTAATTGCTTTAAAAGTTCTTCTATCTCTGCTACTTTTTCTAAAACTTCCTTAGCAATTTGTGCGTCTTCTTCTTGCTTGCCGCTTTCATCTCCGTTCCATTGTCCTGCTACTTCATCCATCTCTTGTTTGATGTAGTCTAGTGTCCAAATCATATTTAATTATTTATTGATTCATCATAAGCCCAGTCTGCTCTATCCTCCTCTCTCTGTAATCTCTCTATCATTTCTTCTTCTGTTTCTTGTTCACGTTCTCCTGTTGCGATTTCCACCACAACACTTTTTGTCCAGTCCATACTTTATATGCTTATATCTTGTAACTCCTATATACTAGCACAATGCTAGTGGGATTGCAAGCAGTAAAGTAAGTAGTTGGGGATAGTGAAATAGTGTATAATAACAACACTTATATCTCCGTTGCTGGGGTTAAGTAATCAGAATAATAAAATATGAACACTTACCAACTGCAACCGTTTCAACCCACTGGAGCTTTACAAGAAGTGGTTTTCTATGAAAAAAACGAAGACGGTAGTGAGATTAGCGGAACAACTCTAGAAGAAATGCTGTCTGTTTCTATCGCTAGACTGCAAGACCTAAACTCTCGTTTTGGTTGCCGTGAAAATTCGGTAGCTATTACTAAAATGCAAGAGGCTCTTATGTGGCTTGAGGAACGAACCAAAGACCGAGTTAAAAGAGGAGTAGAGGGACAACACGTAGCTTAATAACACCGACCCCAGCAACGGGTATAGAAGTCTGTCACATTTATAGACTTAGGACGGCTGAGTTATTAACAGGTGACTGAGAGGTTTTGACGTGAAGAAATTGTGAAGAGGTGATATAATAATAGGGTAGTAGGGTTGTAAAGTTAAACCTATTATGTTATCAATTCTCTCTCAATAAAAATAAGTCCGTAGCGTTGAGGGAGGGAGGGGAGTAAATTCCCCAACAGGTTGAGAGAGCCTGTCTTTACTCCCGCCCTCAACATTGCGGATTTTTTAGTACCAAATAAGATGAGTAAAAAAACGATGTTCAACACACGTTTCTGGGAAGACACGTATGTATCAGACCTTGACCCTATCGAGAAGTTGATTTTTCTTTATGCTATCACCACTCACAGAATTTCTATCTGTGGTATCTATGAAGTTTCTCTAAAAGCGATGGCTCTTGAGACAGGAATAGATAAAGATATGCTGCCGAAAATCCTAAAAAGACTAGAAAAAGACAAAAAAATATCATATCAGGACGGCTGGCTTTGTGTCTTAAATTACCCTAAACACCAGAATTACAACAAGACAACTATGGTAAAAGCTATTTCTAATGAAATTAAACAAATACCGTTGGAAATACTAGATACTTTTATAGGGTATGGATACCCTATGGATACCCTATTGATAGGGTACAAGGATAAGGGTAAGGTAAAGGAACAGGTAAAGGATAAGGAAGTAGAAAAAAAACCTGTATCTAAAAGTGACGATTTTGTAGTCGTGTGGTCTGCTTACCCAAAGAAGGTTGGGAAGGGTAGCGCAGAGAAAGCGTGGCAAAAACACAAACCGTCACTTGCTGTAGTTTTGCAAGCTATCGAAAAACAAAAGAACAGCGAACAGTGGTCAAAAGACAACGGGCAATTTATTCCACACCTTGCCACTTGGCTTAATGGTAAAAGATGGGAAGATGAAGTAACTGAAGATAAAGTAAAAACAATAATTCTCTAACATGTATAAAATAATATTTAAAGGAATGGGTAACGAACCCCTCTTCATAGACGACACCAAAGGTAAAGTAGTAATGGAAACGTGGGTAGCTGATAAAAAAGCCAAGATGGTAATTGGAAACACCGCTTTTTACACTGGCGATATAAAACAAATTACTAAGGTAGAAAAGAGCGAAGCTGAGGCAGCTCCTCAAATAAACACTCAGGTAGAAAAAGAATATACCGAGTTTAGAAAAAAGATGTTGGCTTTACCGATTGAACAACGAGCGGGAATTATCCGTATTCCTAAAATGATTTGGGCTTCACACACAAAACTCGAAATGCCAGAAGAAGTAAAACAAAAAATCAAAGAGCGACAACTTGCCTATTTTACTGAAAATCCGAACTGTATTTATGCAAACCCAAAAGTATATCGCGACTTAATTGCAAAACATTTACCGCAAGCCTCAGTAGAAAACATGTCGCCAATTCAAAACGTGATACCAAAAGCGATGTTGCGGCTAGCAGAAGAAATGATACGAACAGATTTGATGTACTCGGTAAAGTAACCCACCACTAACAGACTTAAATATTAGATTATGAAAAAGACAATTTACAACTCAACACCGCAAGACATTGTAGACAATAACTTTTTTGGGCTTACAAAAAACGAGTATGTACAAAAGGTTACTGACTATCTAAAAGATGTTTGTATCAATCCAGCCAACATAGCCAAAAAGAATTGGGAGCGCGCCTTAGAGATTAAATGTGTTGATAACCCTAAAACCTAAACCAAAGAGAGTGCTACACTAAGAACAGTTAATAAGTAATAACAGCAATATGGAAGAATATAAAACATTCAAAAAGAAGTTCAAGAAAGATTATGGTGAAGATGTAGAAATTGATTATCCGACACCACCAAGCGAGGTAGTAGAAGTGGTTGAGCCAACAAACGAACAGGTAGAAGCTGTAAACGAGCCTACCACCGAAAAGACTAAGTACTTTATTGGAGCAATCCTAATGTGTGACGCTGGATGCACATACGCAGTTATAGATACTTTTACGAACTCATGCGTAGTAGAACCAATCGACAATGAAGGCTGTTTTGCAAGCGAAATTATGTCTTTCAAAGCTATGGAGACAGAAGGTTGGAAAATAATTGGTAGACAAATTTAACAAATAAGCAAGTAACATGAGTAAGCCAAGCGAAGAAATTCAAAAAAGATTTAAAGAATTTGTGGATTCTCGACAAGAGCTTAGAGAGGCTTTAGACACAGCCCCCGATGTGTTCGCGCATACTACAGTGGCAAGCGCAACAATGATTCAAATTATATTAGATTGGATAGATGAGAATTTTACTAACCCCAAAGTACAGTAATAAAACAAGTATGAAATACAAAACCAATAAAGCAGAGGCAATAATTTGGCGTGATGCCTTTAATCCAGCAACCAACGGTTGGATGGATGAAAGCGGGATAGATAACTTTATTGCAGATACTGACTTTATGGTTTGTAATCTAGGTTGGGTAATTCACGAAAATAAAGAAATGATAACTATTGCCAGTATGATTTCTAAACAAGACGCTGTGTCGCACATCCAACGAATACCCAAAGGATGTATTATTTCACGAAGAGTTATTCCAAACCCTTTTAAGTAAAACAAGTGGTATAATTAAAAGCATGAGCAATAACCCATCTTACTATCAAACCGTAGTATCTAGCCCTCAGTTTCAAGCGTGGGTAAAATACAACGAATCACTTGACCGTCCGCTGTTCGATACACCAGAATCCATCGAGTGTGATTGGTTGAGTCAAAACCACTTGACTGCTTTTCTCGACTGGCATAAAAATAACTATGAAGCGTAGCGGATTTAAGCCCAAGACAATTGAAGAAGTACGCGAAAAACAAGCTATTAAGCGTGAGAAGGATAAGCTCAAGCCTAGAACCACTCTAAAACGCTCTAAAATCAATTCTAAGCCCTTTAAAAGCCCCGAAGCTATCCAAACACGCAAACGCACCAAAGCAGCCGCAAAACGCCGCAGAAACGGTCAATGGTCTACCACTACCGCAGACAACTATTTCTCTAAGTGGATACGGGAAAGAGATGGTAAGTGTTTACGCTGCCACACTACCGAAGGACTAACGTGTTCGCACTATCACAAACGGGCAATTTCAATCACCCGTTACTGCCCGATAAATTGCATTACTCTTTGTGGAGCGTGCCACGCCGAATGGGAAGGACCGAAAGAAGGCTATACTGATTTTATGATACAAATGCTCGGAGCAGACGGATACATAGAACTAAAAAGAAAGTCTGGTAGATTTATGGAACGAAAGCAAGCGGTAGCGGAATGTAAACTTTTAATAAAACCATGACAATACAAGAATACGACAACACAATAGCAAGTATAAATAGCAATATTTTAGCGGAACTTGAAAAAGCTCAACAAGAACTACAAGTTCAGGCGGATTTAGAATGGGAAGAAAACTACAGAAACGCTACGGAAGAAAACGAAGCACCCTGTGCTGTTTGCGGTAAAACAAAATGGGTAGAAAAATATAGAAATGTAAATGGATATGTAGATGGAGAAATATCAGGCGGTCTTTTCTGGACTTATGGAAAGATAAAAGGCAAAACCCAAACAGACGCAGTTTTGTCTTGCAGAGAATGTGGAAATGAAAAACTTATCGTAGAACCAGACTATGTTAGTTCAAGAGATTTATTGAGAGACCAACTTCCAGCAATATATACTTACTCAGGCATTTTTGAACCAGCAACAGAGTGGCTACAAAGTAAAGGTTTAGAAATCGCCTTACTCTTAGTTAAAGATATTTATCTTGAGTACGATTCCCGAAACATAACTAAATATTCTGAAAAAGAACTTAATCAAGTCGGGCTGTTTAAAAAATATCCACTACCACCAAAACCCTTTCTGTACGGTTTAAGAAAACTTTTAAACTTAAAATGAACCCCGAAGATATCATCACCATAGACTACAAGAAGTACCGTGTAGTAATCTGTAATAACACCTACGCAGGACTAGAGTTAGTAGAGAACCCAAAGTTAAAGAGGACGATACGGATTAGAGACTTTCCACACTTGAATAAAACTACACAAAAGGTATAATAGTAAAGCTAGTATCGACCCTAGCACCCACCAAGCGCACTCACCCGCGCAGGAACTCCCAAACTTTATATTGCTTATACTCTAGGGAGCTGGAAAGTTCGAATCCTTCCTTGGTGATTAGAATACAATCTTTGAAAAACAAGAAAAAGCAGAGGGCAACTCAAAAGGACACTATCAGTTCCAACTGCTGGATTGGCTGTAAGGTAGATAGACCATTAAATGAACCTGGAATGTGTTGTGATGGGTGTAAGAACTATCAGAATATACATAAAGAATTTAATATTGTATAATATTTAGATAATGGCAGCAGGTAGACCCCTTAAATTTAAAAGTGTAACAGAGCTACAAAACGCAATAGACTTGTATTTTCTTAGTTGTGAAGACCCAGAAGACAATAAGAAATATATACGTCCCTTAACTATTACTGGATTAGCCAATGCTTTAGACACATCACGTGAAACTCTTTTAGAATATGAAGATAGACCAGAATTTGTTGACACCATAAAAAGAGCAAAAGGCAAGATACACCAATACGTTGAAGAATATCTATTTGTAGGCAAGAATCAGACAGGTGCAATCTTTAATTTAAAGAACAACTACAACTGGAAAGACAAGAATGAGACAGAACTTTCTAATCCTGATGGAAACCTAAAAACAATCATAATCCAAAAGTCTTAATGAGCACTGCAACTATTCACTTGTTACCTAAGCAGACAGAACTTTGGAACGCTTGGGAATCAGAACATATCACCGAAGCTGGTTACGGAGGAGCCGCTGGCGGTGGAAAAACTAGGGTCGGCTGTTATCTAGCTATTACTATTGCCGAGATGTATCCAGGTAGTAGAGGTGCCATTGGACGTAAAGAGCTAAAGACACTGAGACTTACTACCATATCTACTCTCTTTGAGATATTAAACGAGTTAGGATATACCGAAAAGGATTATCGATATGATGCCCAACAGTCAGTACTACACTTTGCAAACGGTTCACAGATATACTTTTTAGATACTGCCTATAGTCCACAAGACCCTGAATATACTCGCTTTGGTTCACTTGAAATAACATGGGCTTGGATTGATGAATCAAACGAGACACCTGAGAAAGCCAAGTCTATCTTGAAGACTCGTGTTGGTAGAAAGAACACACTCAATGGTGTATCAGTAAAACCGTTCTGGCTAGAGACTTTTAACCCTAACAAGGGACACGTTCATCGAGATTACTATAAACCGTGGAAGGAAGGAACAATGCCTTCTTATCGGGCTTTTATTCGTGCCCTACCAGGTGATAATCCTTATCTGCCAGAAGCATACATTTTAAACCTAGAACGCTCAGATAAAATTACTAGAGAGCGACTACTAAAAGGTAACTTTGACTTTGACGATGACCCCAAGAAGGTAATGAACTATGAGGCTATAACCGATTTGCCCAACAATACCTTAATCAACAACAATAATGTTAAATCGTTGATTGCTGATGTGGCTCGTTTTGGTGGCGACAAGATTGTTCTGGGGACTTTTAGAGGACTAGAACTCTATGGTCTTTATGTCTACACCTACCAAGGAATTGACGAGACAATAAAGAAAATGAAAGAGGTGATTATTAATGAGCAGATTGGCTATCTTAACGTCATTGCTGATGAAGATGGGGTTGGTGGTGGAGTAGTAGATGGTATGAGAGGCATAAAAGGTTTTGGTGGTGGACGTTCACCATTACCGGTATGGGACTTTGTAAAGAACTCTTTGGTTCCTGCTAACTACCGTAATTTTAGATGCCAGTGTTACTTTAAACTTGGAGAGATAGTAAACAATCGCCAAATGGCTATCAAATTAAAACACTTTAAAACTAACATCGAAGGTTACACAAAAGAAAAAGCCCTGTCTGATTTGTTTGAGGAGTTAGACGCTATCAAGCAAACTGACAACTCAGAAGATGGAAAGCTCACCATCATTCCAAAGAGTGAAATCAAAGAACAACTTGGCCGCTCCCCGGACTTTGCAGACGTGCTCATGATGCGAATGACGTTTGAGTTTAAGGAATTACCTATCACATACAAGAGAGAGTTGCGAGAAGAGACACCAGAAACAAACATGGCAATTTAATGTGGTATAATATATCAACATGGCAACCTCTCAAAAGAAAACATATTCACTCTGGGCTAAGTTCAATGGCTTAGAAGTTCGTCGTCGCACCAATGACTTAGACGAAACTATCAAAGCACTCAAACCAGACTGGCTCCATACGGAGGTCTACTTTAAAGTAAAGAAGGGTGACACTACCTCAGAGCGACACTTAAATCTTATTCAGGCCAAGCGAGTGTTCAGCGATGATTTTCACCGTGAAGTGTTTATAAATAACTTATTGCTCACATGATAGAAAGCAAGGATGTATTTTCGTATATTAAGGAGGAGGAGAATAACTGGAGGACAGTTCGTATTCCACTCACAAACTCAAAGGACTGGAATATGTACGAGCATATTCAGCGTTGTACCAACGTAGCTAATGGTTGGTTTCACCGCGGTGCTAATGACGGCAACAGACCGTACAATGACATCGTCACTCCAGTAATTAACGTGGCGTTTCGTTCTGAGGGCTTTGATGTGAAGGACATTATTCCGTTTGTGAATGACGCACAAAACTTTTATAAGTCTTTCTTAGTAAAGAAGTATCACCCACAGTGGGCTAGAAAGAATCACCTAGACACTTTTATTGATGAAGTGGTTGAAAGCTCTATTATCTATGACCTAGTGCTGATTAAAGACGTAAATGAAGTCCGACCAGAGGTTGTCGACTTGAAGACCTTAGCCTTTACCGACCAAGCTGACGTAATGGCCGGTCCGATTTGTATTAAACACAATTACACACCGTCTGAATTGATGGCTTTTGAAGGAAAGTGGGACAAAGATGCCATCAAGATGGCGATTGAGATGTCTAGCCAAGACAAGAAAGTCTCCATTGCCAACGACCAGACAGTTACTTCACCGGACAAGTACATTGAAGTTTACGAACTACGTGGCTCTCTACCAGAAATGTGGCTCAAAGAAGATGGTGAAATGTATAAGTACGTTCCTCAAACCCACATTGTTAGTTATTACAATGATGAATCTGGAGTAAGACAAGGACTAGAGTTCTATAAAGGCAAAGACAAGCCACTTAATGAAGTATTTAAGGCTCTCAAGATTGACCAGGTGCGCTCTAAAGGCCGAGCGTGTGGAAAGTCTATTGTTGAGACACTATTTGAACCTCAGGTATGGAACAACTACGCTGGTATTAAGATTAAGAAGCTCTTAGACTCAGCTATCAACGTCATTGTTACTGATAGTGACGAGCTAGGCAACCAAAAGCTCTCAGACCTTAAAGAAAATACTGTATTAAAACAAGAAAAGGGAGCAAATACACAACGACTTGATGGCTCACTACAGAACCTTGCCAACTTCACTAATTACCAACTCCAACAAGAAAACCAAGCTAGAGTTATTGGCTCAGCTAGTGAAGGAGCTTTAGGAGTAAACCCGGTATCAGGCACACCATTTGCGCTTGAAAATAAGATTATTCAAGAAGGTCAAGGAATCCATGAATACCGACAGGGCAAGATTGCCACCTTCTTTGCTGACGTTCTTTACCCATGGAAGTTCACAGGGTACCTAGTAAAAGAAATGAACGGAGGTAAGAAGTTTAGCGAGGACTTGTCGTTAGATGAGCTACAAGAAATTGCAGACGCAGTAGTGACAAATGAAGTCAACCAAGAAATCAAAGAGAAAACCTTGCAAGGTATCCCAGTGACCAGCGAAGCCAAAGAGTTACTCATCACCATGAAGAAAGAGGCGTTTATGAAGGGTGGCTCAAGACGCTTTATGGAAACTCTCAAGGGAGAACTAGATGATATGCCAGTTGATGTCTTCTTTAACATCAAAGGCAAGCAGCGACGAATGGTAGAGAACGCAGATAAAATCACGAACATCATCCGTGAAATTATCGCTAACCCCCAAGCCATTGCACAAGTACCGGGAATCGGTAAAGCCTTCAACCAACTACTAGAGGAAAGTGGTATGTCTCCTATTGATTTTAGTACCGTGACCAAGATTGTAGAACAAGCAGAAGAGGAACAACAACCCGCTACACCAGTAGCTTAATAATAAAATATGAATAAATACAACCTAACAGACTTACAAGTAGCAAAGATTGAGGCGTTTTGTGCAGATACAAACATGCACGAAGCAGTAGAGAAAGTATTGCTGGCTGGTATCTACGAGCATGGACGCGTACAAGAAGGTTATGTTGGCGACCCGTTAGTAAATGGGGCGTACTCACTTGCTTCACTTGCCCTGACTAACCCAATACCTGCTGAAATGGTGGGTATGCAAGTTATGGCACAGTTTGCAGGCATTAACGCCATGCATAATGCGTTTAAGGAACTTAATAGTATAAAGACACCAAAGCCAGAAAAGAAGGAGGCTAAGGTTAACGAAGCAGAATAAATATGCACTCAAAAAACATGACAGAAAGCGGAGTAGTTACCCGCGCCCCTGGTAAGCTAGGTAAACTAATTATTAACTCTCATTCATCAGGGACAGTTAAAATCTTTGATTCTGAATCGGCGGGAGTAGCTGCAACTGGGACTCTAACAAGTTCTGGCGCTTGCGTCCCTGCTTCACATGGTCAAAACGTACTAACCTCAACAGGAGCGATGGTGGCTGGTTCACACGCTGTCTCAGTCTTCACAATGACAGACGTTGTTGTAGAGGATGAAATCATTACTATTGGTGACACCATTTACACCGCCAAGGTAATTCCAACCAATCTATATGATGTGGCAATGGGAGACGACACCGAGGCGTTTCTAGTGAATCTAAAAGCGACTATCAACGGTACAATTGGTTCATTTAATGGAACACCAGCCCATCCTGATGTTGTAGCAACAGCAAGTGACGCAACCACTATCACAGTCCGTGGTCGTGTAGCCGGTACATCACTAAACGATACTGCTACTACTACTGACTTTAGCAACGGTTCATGGGCTGATACTACTCTCGGTGGCGGTACGGGCGCATCAGATGCAGGTGTGACCGTCGCCGCAGCAACTGTGACTATTGGCGCAATCACTTATACAGCCGTTGTAGAGCTTTCAGAGACGCTAGGAGCTGCCGCAGTAGCTTATCAAGTACTCTACGGTGGTTCGGTGGCTGCTTTCCTAGACAATCTAAAGAAAGCTATTAATGGGACTGGCACAGCAGGTACGGAATATTCAACTGGAACAGTTGCACATACATACGTTATTGCGACCACTAACACAGACACCGCACAGACAATCGTCTCAAGAGCAGTTGGTGATGATGCTTACACCGCGATTATTAATGCTCTAGCAACTACCGAAACTCTAGCGAACACAACTTGGGCTGACTCGACCTTTGGAGGCGGTACTGGTGACTCAAATCCAGCCGTGACTACAGATGAGGCTTTGCTTACTATTGGTGATATCACATACACCGCAGTAGTTGAACTGTCTGAAACATCTGGAGCGACAGCGGTTCCGTATCAAGTGTTGTGGGTGACATCAGAAGCTGTATTCCTGGACAAAATCAAATTAGCTATCAATAACTCTGGTGTAATAGGTACAGACTATTCAACAGGGACTTACGAACATCCTCAAGTAGTCGCCACAACAAATGCAGACACTACTCAAGTGGTTGTCTCTAAGACAGTTGGTGCGGGAGGTAACGCAATCGCCACCACCGAAACTCTCGGAAATTACGCTTGGGGCGCAGCAACTCTTGCATCAGGTGCTGGAACAGACGGCAGGATTCTGGCAGACACTATTACCTTCTCAGTAGTCGGTACTACAGGCGAAAGAGTAATCGACTTTGGCGGCTTAGATTTTCTAAAGGGTCTATACGTCATTATCGGAGGCACCGCTAATATCACACTAGGCTATGAGTAAACTTAGTGAGAAGGTAAAGGCCGCAGTAAAAAAGGTTACTACTAAAAAGGTACAGGTAGTAAAAGAGAAAGTAGAAAAGGTTTGCAGTAATTGCAACGGTTCTGGTATGACATGCTCAGTGTGTCATCAAGGGCGTGACAATTAAAAACGTGGTATAATAATAATTAACAAGAAGCGCAACTTTGCTCAATCGCGCATAACTAGACTTCACTATGTTCAATGAAGACATCGAGGTAGAAGAGAAGGTAGAGGTGGAGGAAGTAGAAAATGAAGAAGGCGAAGAGGTAGAAGAAAAAGAGGAGCAAGGAGTTGAGTATTGGAAAGCTGAGGCATTGAAAAATAAAGCAATCCTAGAGCGCAATAAAAACAAGATTACAACTCCACAAAAATCAGGTGACTTTGGTTATGACGTTAAGGCTTACCTAAAAGCAAGCGGCATATCAACCACAGAGTTTGATTTTGTTAAGGCAGAGATGAAAGCATCAGGACTCAAAGACGTAGACGAGCTACTAGAAAACCCTTATTTTAAGACTAAACTAGAAAGTCAGCGAGAAATCAACAAAACCCAAGAGGCTATCCCTAAAGGAAATCGCTCAGGAGGAGTTGCAACTGATAGTGTTGAATACTGGATGGCCAAGCCGATTGAGGACGTGCCACTAGATAAGAGACGTGCTGTAGTCAACGCTAAACTCGAAAAGGAGAAAAGCAAAAACAAATTCTACAACGGGTAAACCAATTCATTTGATTACTTAAAAACTAATCAATTATAAAATGGCTATCGTATATTCGATTGAAATCGAAACAAAACTACAGGAGCGACTAGATGCTCCAAAGGTATGGAAGGAGGTATTGGACGTAAAGTACACTAATTCAGGTACTCTAAAGAATCCTTACCTCACAGATGCAACCCAATCAACAGGAACACGCGGTACAGGTTATACATCAGTTGCAGTTGCTACTGTTGATGACTCAGTATCTATCACTGACTACGTTTACTCAGCGGCTCACATCGACGATGCTGACCTTGCTCAAAAGACTTTCAGTGACTTCATGGAGATTGCAGACAACATGGCAGAAGTTCTTTCAGAAGGAATGGAAACAGCTATGCTTGCAGAACACGCACAATGGACTAACTTTGACAATGCTTCTATTGGTGGAGGTGCAGGAAACATCACTGTTTCAGTATCTAACATCAAGGACATCATCACTGGTATCAAGCGTGAAATCCGTGAAGCAAAGGGTGGCTCAATGCTATCTCGAAACGGTGGCTTTATCATCTGGCGTGAAGCAGACTTTGAAATCCTAGAGAAGCTTGCTTCAAGTGAAGGTTTCAACACCGCTGATGACGCTCTCAAGAATGGTATCAAGCAAGGCTTCAAGTACATGGGTATGGAACACTACAGTTCTGTATTCCACACTTCTGGTCACGTTTACGCTGGAGTTAAGAAGGGTATGCAAGTCGGTATCGTAAAGAGTACATACGGACGTGTAAAGACTATTACTAACCCAGTTGTATCAGGTGCTCAAATCTCAGGTGTTGGACTCGAAACTCGTATCGACCGAAAGTTCAAGGCTTGGACAAAGATGGTTCCAGTTCAGTTTGATGTGCTAGTCGCCTAGTGTTATCAGGAGTTAATTATTAACTAATCTATAACATCATGGCACTATCACAAGGAAAGCGACCAACCTTTGATACACTCCAAGTCAACTCTGTCACTTTGACACCAGATGACTCAGAAAGTGTATTGAATGTAATCCCACCAGGCGTAACAGCCGTTCGTCTTGGTGCAAACGTCAACGGAGCAAACGACTTCGTAGTTCTCCCTAATCTAGCTAAGGTTCAAAACGGTCATAGAATTGCTATTACCGCTGGAGCCGTTGGTTGCGAAGTTCGCACACCTGCATCTAGTACTGAGGAAATCAACAGTGAAAACTGTGATGGGACTAAGGAGTACATCCTAGCCGCTACCCAAATTCACTACTTCACTAAGATTGATAACACAATCGGGTGGATGGGAAACGGGTATACAGCTATCGGTGCCGTTGCAACCGCAATCGTTCCGGATTAAGTTCTATCTCAAACCCTCATTCGTGGGGGTTTGGATATAGCCCTTAAACAATATGTCACTTACACAAACACAAATAATTAGACAATACGAAAAAGAAATTGGTGCTAATCGTGGCGACATTGCAGACAACTCAACGCGCCTAGAGGACTTTGTCGATGAAGAGAACATCGCCTTTAGTGATTATCTAACTCTAGCCTTCAATACATCAGGTACTTGGAAGTTTGACGATAGTAACCACACTGATTTCCCAGAGATAGTTACAGACATTGTCGCTGGACAAAGAGAGTATCCGTTTGTGGTAGATGAAGAAGGTAATCTGGTCCTAGACATTTATAAAGTCTATGCAAAAGAAACAGGGAGAGACTATTTAGGACTAGAGCCGATTGATGCAGATACAACTGGAGTAGAGAATGGCATAACTGCCGGCTCTACTATTCAAGGAGTACCATATCGTTATGACAAGACAGCAAACGTCATCATCTTAGACCCTGTACCAAGTGCATCAGTAACCGACGGGCTTAAAGTATCTATCAATCGTGAAGCTACTTTCTTTACTACTGCTGACACAACTAAGAAGCCTGGAGTACCCGGACTACACCATAAATGGTTTTACCTACGCCCCGCACTTGATTACGCTAGGCGGAACACCCTCAACTCATACAACAGACTTGAGGCGGAAGTATTAAAACTAGAAACAGATATAAAAAAGGCATTTTCACGGCGAGCGAAGGACGAACAAAACATTTTAACAGCAGTAACAATAGATTCAGAATAACATGGCATCAACACTTCACTTAAAAGCACTAGAAATCCAACTAGACGCTATCTTGGCGCTCGGTACACCAAAGTTGTCTTTTATGGCAACTACTTTTACCCCTAACTCAGAAACTGACCAATACTTTTCTGACATCTCAGCGGAGGTAGCTAGTGGTACTACTGCCGTCACTCTCGGCTCAGTCACAACTACTATCGACGCAGCCAACAACCGTGTAGAGCTAGACACTGCTAACCCTTCACTCTCTACAATCACCGCCACGACCAATAAATACTGTTTGTGGGTAGACACTGGAGTAGCTGCTACAAGCCCTGTATTAGCGACTATAGACATCGTGGAAGGTACTTTAAGTCCAGTTGCAGGAACACTAAGTATTACAGTTAACGCAGAAGGACATTACGCTTTGAAAGCGGTATAGGTTATGGCACTAGTAGTAGAATCAACATCAACCGTATCAGCTAATAACGCCGATAACCTAACTATCACCAAACCAGCTAGTGTAGCGGTTGGTGATTTGTTGATTTTGATTGCTAACGGTAGCGGTCTATCAGGCAAACCTACTTGTTCTGGCTTTACTGAGCTTCTAACTAGTTCAGCAGATGGTAACGTAGATACAAACGTCACTATGCTGTATCGTATTGCAGACGCAAGCGATGTTAGTGCTTCAAACTATACAGTGGGACTAGCTGGTTCGGTCTCACAGGGAGCCGCTGCTATGCTTCGAGTTTCTGGTTGGGTTTCTGGTAATCCCCTGTTTGCTTCTAGTGCAGGTTCTACTGTAATTGACTCAGCCTCTTATTCTATTGGCGGCTCTGGTTTGTCTATTACTCGACCAGGACAACAGTTGTTAATTTTCGCAGGTAATCACATATCAGAAGATAACAACGCAACTTATTCTGGTTTTTCTATTACTTCAAGTGATTCAAACCCAACCTGGACAACTGTTGCCGACAGTTTGGCATACGATACTGACTCGGGGATACGAGTGTACAACTTCTTTGTAGCTTATGCAGTTTCAACTGACACTTCAACTATCACAGCCTATGCCGCTAACGCTTCATCTTCTATCTCTGGCGGAATTGACTCAGACGCTTACTTCTTAGCTGTCTTTGTCGCACCAATTAACGCCACAGGGACTAACGCACTACTCTCAGTCTCACCAGCCATATTTGAGGACGCCGGAGTAGAAGTAGGAGGTACGGGGACTAATGCTCTCCTCTCAGTCTCACCAAGCTTCTTTGACCAATCAGGTAAAGGAACAATAATGCCAGTGTGGACAAACACAGACAAGCCAGCCACCCCAACTTGGACTAATCAAGATAAATAGTATGTCACCAGAGCAAAGACAAATTAATGAATTAAAGCAGCAAGTGGCAATCCTTCAAGAACAGCTAAGAGAATTTACTAATGCTGGCCAAATTCCCCCTGATGTAAAAAGAGCTATCACTGGCATACTCTCAGGTAGTTCCAGTAAGACAGCTGCTAGTGCTACTCAAGCCGTAAACGAAGCAGGTGCAGGAACTTATGATGTTATGGCAGCACCCGATGGTTTTATTAGTATTGGAGGCTATAACGTACCGTATATAAACTAAACATGAAAATACCTAGTCAAAATAATTGGACTCAGACTAACAAAGGAGACATTCTGGGTGTTTTACATGAAACTGAAAATGTTACTTTGGATACTAAGGGTAAAATTAAACTGTCTCGAAAGGCTTTTACTCGATTAACTTCTGATGATTATGCCAACCTAAAAGGAACTCTAGGAATTGTTTTTTACGATAGCCAATACATTGCACTCACTACAACAAGTGCTTTTAAGTTTGACTTAGGTGGCTCTACAACAACTGAGATAACCCTAAGTGCTGATGTAGGTATGAATAGCGATATTATGGTGGCTTATAACCGCGCTTACATCACCACCAATGACAATCTTGACTATTATGATGGCTCATTAACCCAGAGTGTCTATGCCTTGACCGCTAGTGTGCCTCACCCGATGGCTTTGTTTGACAGCAAGGACACTTACAAGCTTTGTATCGGTAACGGAAACTCAGTAGTTATTTTAAGTAGTTCACACGTAGCTGGAACAGCGCTAACACTACCGCAGCAGTATCAAGTCACAACTATGGCGGTTAGAAACGGCTATCTTTATGTGGGGACTAAAAACACGAGCGGCGGTGAGGCTAAAATCTTTCTTTGGGACGGTAATGGTGCCGCTTACAATTACGAGGTACCAGTTGGTGCGTCTCAGGTGTATTCAATTATCCCATACATGTCAACAGTAGCCTTGGTCACTAATATGGGTAGATTACTTACAGTATCAGGCAATCAAACCAGCGAGTTGGCAGTATTCCCAGTTTATAACAACCCTAATGCTGTTTGGGATAACACTGTGTATCTAAGTTACCCGTCTAAGGTTCTTCATCGTGGCATGGTGGCTATTGATAATAAAATTTACATACATATTGACGGGACTGTTGACTCTGGTTACATGCCAGAGATGAAACACGGCCTTTGGGTATTTGACCCAGAGTGTGGACTATATCATCGCTCTTATGGCAGCACTGACCGCTCAGTAGTAGAGACACCCTCCGCTCTTTCAGATAATACCTTAACTCTTTCAACCCACTACCTGAAAGATGGTGACTTGCTTATCATTCGCACCCTAGGTTCCTTGACTGGCTTGGTAACAGCTACGCGCTATTATGTAAAGGTAATTAGTCCAACTCAAGTAAAATTAGCTTTGTCTCGTAAGGCCTTAAAAGCTGGAAACTATATGACTATCGGTGGAGCGGTAACTAGTTCTGATATATCTTACGTACCTAATACTGAGTATGGGCAATACCAAAACTCTTTCGCAGGGGGTATCACTGCCATCAACCCAGAAGAGCCTTTCTTTACAGGCTGGGAGACACCAGTAATTTGGGGTAATCGCCTACAAAACTTAGACGGTGACGAATTTTATTCTATTAGTTCCTTTACAGATGCTTGGAATATCGGTCGTTTTACTACCCAAAGAATTTACTCAGATAACATCAAACAGAACTGGCAAAAGGTATTCTGTTTCTTGAGTGGATTATTGCTTGATAATGAGCAGATTGTGATTAAAGCCAAAACCAATGCCGCTTTTAAGAATACTGGTGTCTTTACAGGTGCCTGGTTAAACGCCAATACTATTAACTCAACTGATGGCTTTTCTGCTCAACAGTGGACAGATATTGAACTTGGTGATGAAGTAACTGTCTTAGATGGTTATGGCCGCGGCTATACAGTCCATGTTGTTTCTGCTGATTTAGTAGGTTCAACTTACACAGTTGTAGTAGATGAGAATATTGGGACAGCCAACAAGCCTGTGCGCTTTTCAGTTGATACCTTTAAGAAAATTGGAACTATCGACAATACCAAAATGTCTAATAGTTATTTTGAGCAATCCCTCTTAGGATTAAACTCATCACTAGTAATTCTAAAGTTTGAACTTAGAGGTTTTGAAATTGAAATTGATATGTTGGATTTAATGAATCAGGTAAATAAAGTAGGCGGTTAAACGTGTTATAATATAGATATATATGCCAGTAATAGATGGAAAAAGAGTATTAAGCTCATCAGTACAAAACCAGTCAACGCTTAACGCCCGTGGTGGTATAAACAGAAAGTCAGAGCGGGAAAGTTCAGGAACTGTACAAACTGGTTCTACAGGAATGGGTAGCAGTCTAGCCACACCTTCAACTACAGCACCAGCTATCACTTCATCATCTCTCGCTCCATCCACTTCGATGGTAGTGGCTCCTGCGACACCAGCAACACAAACATCAGGGATGATGGCTGAGTTTACTGACCAAACAGATGCTTTTACTGAAAACTTAAAAACCCAAAGACAAGCAGCCGAAGCACCAAAAACAAACGCCCTTGATTCTTATATAAATCAACTCACCCAAGCACAAGGGCTGACAGGCTTAACTAACGACGCTTACGCAGTAGAAGGCGGTGTAAACGACATCACTCCGGAACTTAATGACATTAATGACAGGATTCGACGTGAACAGTTGTCCATGCGTCGACGAAGTGAAGAAATTGAAAAGAACCTTGGGGGCGGTTCCAAGGCTGGTATAGCCGCTGAGATTGCTAACGTAGAACGTGAATCCTTTGCGAAACAAGCTGACTTGTCGGTCATTCAAATGGCTGTGCAAGGTAGGTATGACAGTGCAAAAGAGATAGCCGACAGAGCCGTGTCTGCGAAGCTAGAAAAACAAACCAATGACTTGGCTATTCTTAAATTCAACTACGAAGAAAACAAAGAAGTATTTAATAAAGCTGAACAGCGAGAGTTTGAGTCACTTGCGGCAGACAGAGAGCGGAAACTACTAGCAGACAAAGAGAACGCTACAGCTATCTATGATTTAGGAATACAGGCCAGTTTAGATGGTGCGCCTACTTCTGTAGTAGAAAGTATGTTGAAAGCAAAGACACGAGAAGAGGCTTTGGCGTTAGGTGGTAATTATATTGGCGCGTTGGATAGGCAAGTTAAATATGCAAGTATTGAGAATAGTAGACTTGGTGCTGCTAAGACACGATTAGAAATTCAAGATATTCAAGATAAACAAGCAGCTATCGCCAAAGCAGTCGCAAATGGAGATGTCGTTCTTGACGAAAAACAGCAAGAAACTGCATACAAGCTTGGTAAAGATTTTGAAGCTGAGTCAAAGGACTTTAAAACACGAGTTGACTCCCTTAATACCGTTATTGCTTCTGCCCAAGACCCAAGTGCTGCGGGTGACCTTGCTCTTATCTTCTCATACATGAAGATGCTTGACCCTACCTCAGTAGTACGTGAACAGGAATTTGCCAATGCGCAAAATGCGGCTGGTATTCCTGAACGTGTCCGCGCTCAATATAACAACGCACTTCGTGGAGAAAGATTAACAGAGAATACACGAACCGATTTTGTTGACCGGGCAACTGATATTTACAATTCCTCTCTTGACCAACAAATGGAACTTGAGAGTCGTTATAAGGATAAGGCAGTCAATCTATTCGGCCTCCCAGAAAACGCGGCCGATTTAGTTGTACAAGACATACGTGCTCAAGGAGCAGTAAGCGACGTTGTGTTTGGTGTTCAATTAAACAATGCCTCAGACACACAACTTCAAGAGCTAATACAACTAGGATTAGTAAAACCACAATAATATGGCACTTACAGATAAACAATTTGAAGCCCTTAAAGCTCAGCTACAAAAGAAAAAAGAAACACTTGGTGAGTCCGAATACGACACGTTTTTAACGCGCGCTGCTGGTCAAGGAATACAGACCCAATCAACTACTGATGACGGAATTATCAAAGATATTGGACAAGGCGCGGCCAAAAGTGTTGGGGATTTGGCTTTGGGTATTGGTACTATAGGAAGAAAAGCGCAAGGGTTACTTTCTAAAGGTGTTGAAAAAGTTACAGGTATTAAAGGTTATGGAATGGGCAAGCCTGGAGTGTTCGACACAGGAAGCGAGCAGAATATCAAAGCAAAAGAAGTACTTGTAAGAAACTCACCCGCCGAAAAAGTTGGTGGGTTTGTAGGAGACGTAGCTTCGTTTGCTATCCCCGGCACAGCTGTCACAAAAGCTACTAAAGGTGTTAATTTTTTAGCAAGAGCAGCCTCACTGGGAGCAGCTGACGCAGTAACAACTATTGCTAAATCTGGGGAGATTGATAAAGACGCGGTTGATGCGGCTATTATAGGAGCAGCGTTCCCAATTGTAGGCAAAGCAGCTGGAGCGGCCAAATCGGCACTCATACCATCAGGCAAAGATGCGGGTGGCCGTGTAATAAACTCACTCATTAAACCACTTTTAAAGGATTTTAGTTATGGAAAGAACCCAGGACAGGCAGTAGCAGAAGCGGGTATTACTGCCTCCAGTCTTGATGAGCTTGCTGGTAAGATTAAGGCTGTACGACAACAGACAGGTGAGGAAATATCACAACGGGTCGCAGCAAGTAAAGCAACGTTTGATGCTAGTGACGCACTAAATTCTATAGATGAAGCTATCGCTACAGCACAAAAAGCCCCTAAAACAAACAAGGAGATTATTCGCAGACTACAAGATGTTAAAGACGACGTTTTTAGTATCGGGGATGATGGTCTGCCACAAAGAAAACTAAAAGATTTAACCGCAACTGAACTATGGGAGCTTAATAAAGAGATTGGTGATTTGGCACGATGGACAGGAAATGCGACTGATGACGAAATCATAAACAAGGCAATCAAGAACTCTTACTCAACCACACGCAGTAAACTAGAGGCAGGCGTTCCTGGCCTCAGTGACGTATCCGAAAAATATGCAAACTTAAAGTCTGCTGAAACAGCCACTGAATACAGAGACAAAATTGCAGCACGCCAAGGACTCTCTAGCCTTACAAGTAAAACCACTGGTATCGGTGCTGGACTAATAACAGCCGCTGCCACTGGCGGCATTACAACCCCACTTTTGGTGGGCGCAACTGTCGCGGGTCTTTCAGAGGCTGCTGGTAGCCCAGCATTTAAGACAAACCTGGCGGCCTGGCTTGCATCTACTCCAAAGACAGAGCTAAAAAAAGCGTTCGAAGATGCGCCGTGGTTACGAAGTTCTCTACAATCAATCCTATTTGATGTCGATGAAGCCGAAAGCAATCAGTAAAGGTAAGACTATAAAGAATAAAAATAGTAAAAATATTAGTTCCATATCCCCAAACTCTACACCTAATCGCTCAAACGTCAACAACCAACTGTGAATAATGTTATAATATAACCACTATATGCCTAATCAAAAGAACCTAGAACGACTAAATAAACTCCTAGAGGCTTTTGACAGCGGTGCTGTTCTCCCAGAGGAGCTAATTAAAGCTATAGATGCGGTAATGGCTATTATCAACCAAAACGGTCGTACTCTTGTAGACAAGATTGTAGAGACTAAGAAAGCCTCTGACTCGGATATTACCAATCTAAAATCAGAACTTGCTAAAACTAGAGATAACCTCCAATCAGTAATAAATCAAGTAAAGAGTAATAGTGATACAAGCGTTGTAGAGGTCAAAACAGCCCTCCTAAGAGAAGTAAAACGAGTAGAGGCACTTATCCCAGTATTACCGCCAGAAACCGATTTAAGCGGGGTTTTTGCTGAAATCACAAACCAAAGAGAACAACTCGGGCAACTTAGTATTCTTATCTCTGGGGAGAACATCAGAAACGCCCTTGAGTCTCTTATTGGTAACGACCGTCTGGATAAGTCTGCAATTCGTGGCCTTGATGAACTTATTGCCGAGTTAAAGAGCACCACTAATGGTGGTACTGTGGTCGGAGGAGTTCGACTACTTAAATACCTAGCCGATGTCGATGTAGAAGGAATCACTAACGGTCAAACACTTGTTTGGAACAGTACTACAAATAAGTTTGAGGCTGGTTCAGCTAGTGGTGCCTCTACCTTCCTAGACCTCACCGACACCCCAGCCGCTTACACAGGGCAAGGTGGTAAGACTGTCACAGTCAAAGTAGATGAAACAGGTGTTGAGTTCACTACCCCAGCAGGAGGAGGTGATATGCTCGCTGCCACCTACGACCCTGCTGGCGGCGCTCGTCAAGTGGCTTTCGCTGATGAACTTGGTGGAACTGGAATTACAAGAACCATTGCCTCAATCGCCACTCCAACTACAGCAGGAGCAACCGCTTCTGTTGACTACGTTTATTTTATAACAAACACAACTTTAACCCTCCCAACTGCTGTATCAAATACTAATCGCTACACCTTAAAATGTATCTCTGGAACATGTGTAGTAGATGGAGATGGAACAGAAACAATCGACGGAACGGCTAACATTACCATTCAAGTAGAAGATTCAGTCGACCTTATTAGCAACAATACCGAGTGGAAGGTGGTATAATTGAGGTATGTCACGGCTACGGAGAACACAAACAGTCACATGCAGAGACTGTCAAAATAAGTACGAAAAACGAGCTGACACAATGCGGAACTGGAACGGCCTTTGCCGTAAGTGTAGTAGCCTACATACTATTCAAACAAAGATTAAAGGTATCATTAGAATCCCTAAGAAACAGTGCATAGATTGTGGAGTATCAAGTAAAACAATCGGCAAACTTCAAAGATGCTTTACATGTTCAATACCATTTAAGTCGGGCAAGAATCATTACAATTGGAAAGGTGGTCTGACTCCACAAAGTAGATACGAGAGAACTGTCTTTATAAAAAACATAAAGCCTGTGGTTTTAAAACGAGATAAATATACATGCATAGAATGTAAGTCTTACGGAGGAAACCTGCATGTAGACCACATTAAATCATGGGCCGAACACCCAGAATTACGCTTTGAACCTTCTAACTGCCAAACGTTATGCATGGCGTGTCATTATCAAAAAACATTTAACAGACTCATACCAAAAGGATTGGTATGGGGTAATAATTTAACAAAATATGTCATACAATAAACGCCCAAATCTCGGACAAGCAACAATGGCAAATAGTGAGCCAGTGGTACTTGCGTCCGACCAAACAGCAATCCCAGTTTCAGCCACTGACCTAGACATTCGTCCTCTAGTAAACACAGACGTAGTTACCGCAGAACTTTCAGCGACTGATAACGCTGTGCTTGATGCTATCGCTGCCAGTGTTGATGGAGTAGAGACACTCTTAGGAACTATTGACGCTGATACAGGAGCAATCCTTGCGGCTGTTGATGGGCTAGAAGCCTCTAATGCCGCTATCCAAACGGCGGTTGAAACAATCGACAACGCTATCTCAGGTACAGAAATGCAAGTTGATGTCGTCGCACCTCTCCCAGCGGGTACAAACAACATCGGAGACGTTGATGTACTTTCTATGCCTGGAATTGTAGTAGAAGATGCCGCCGAAACCGCAGGAGGCAACCTTATGGCAGTTGGAACTGTTCGTCGAGACACCGCAGCCTCCTCTGCTGGAACTACAGGCGATAACGCCACACTAAATACCGACTCAGTTGGTGCTCTTTGGACACGCGACACCGCATCGCAAGTAGATGACGCTGCCTTTACACCAGCAACAGGACGTATTCTCCCTATTGGTTTTCTCGCTGACGAAACTGCCACTGACTCCGTAGACGAAGGAGACGCTGGTATTGCCCGCATGACACTCGACCGTAAGCAGGTAGTAACCCCTTACGTTCACGCTGCTGCTGGTGGCTGGACTCCATATAAAAACATCGACGTTGATGAATCAGAAGACCAAATCAAAGCAACTGCTGGAAAACTTGGTTGGATTCACGTCATGAACATGAGCGCCTCTGTCCGATACTTAAAACTCTATAACGCAACTGCTGCCTCTGTGACTGTGGGAACAACTGTCCCAGACCACACTTTTCCAATTCCTACATTCGCCTCGACGAATGGTGCTGGCTTTGTTATTAGTTTCGGAGACGCTGGACAGCAATTCTCAACTGCTATCACAGTAGCTGCCACCACAGGATTAGCAGATAATGATACGGGCGCACCTGGAGCAGATGAGGTCATTATAAATTTAGGCTTCCTGTAATATGTATTCAATTTTAAACCACAAAGAAGAAACCCTAAACAAATACCGCCGACGTGTGGTCACTGTTACTTTTAGTAATGGCACTAACGAAGTTACCCAAGAATTTCAGTTTTCTATTGATGTGACACTAGCCGCGATTAAGAAAACAGTGCTGGCATATCTTGATGAATTAAACTATGTCCCTACTGCGGTTACTGACTTTACTCCAGAAGCTGAGGTTGAGGCTGTACCTACCGCCGCTGAACTAGCTAAAACAGCATGGGAAGCTGACCGAGCCAAACTAAAGACCCTTATGGAACTAGTCCGTGATGGGGTATTTACAGGAACAGAAAAACAAATCACAGACCTAAAAGCTAAAGTAAAGGCTGACTTTAATCCAGTGTATCTAAACTAATATGGCAGCAGGTTTTAAGGTAGCAACCGTAAACGCGGCCTCAGTGCCGTCTACTCAAACTGACTTCCCTAGTTATGTTGATTTGTCGCGTCTTGGTATCACCACACTGGCCGAAGCTCAATCTGTCCGCGTCTATGCTGATAGCTCAAAGACCACCGAATGGGCAAGAGAGATTGTCAGTGCTACTGAGATGCATGTTAAGATTCCATCGTTAACATCGACTACTGATATTTATATTGATTGGGATGGAGTTAGTGCTGACTACGCAGTGACTGATACGTATGGACGCAATGCTGTGTGGAGTGATTATGTTGCGGTATATCACTTAGAAGGAAATTCTAATGATTCTACAGTAAATGCTTTAAACGGTTCTGATACTAGTGTTACTTACGGTACTTCTTTTGGTGTACTGGGGGGACAAGGAGCTGATTTTGATGGCTCTGCAAGTATTATAAACCTGGGGAATAGTTCTTTGATGAACTTTGATACCCCAAGCTATACGATACAGTCATGGGCACAGCCACAAGCTAATGCGGGGCTTCTAGGAATTGTATCAAGACGTTCTGCCTCTGCCCCTAACGCTGGGTATGGTTTGGGTTACGACTGGACTCAGGCTGATGGTTTTTCTTTTGTCCAAAGAACAACCGCTTCTGTAAACTGGGAAACTAACTCTGGATTTAGCTCGTCTATAAATAACTGGTATCACGTTGTTGGTGTCTACAATGCAGGAGGAAATTCTTTTTGTTATGTTGATGCAACGTCTGGTTCATTAAACACTTCTACAAGAGGCAGTATATCTTCAACTCAAAATACTTATATAAGTGCATTACAATCAACTTCATTTAAATGGAACGGATATATTGATGAACTTAGGCTTCGTACTTCTGCTTTATCTGCTAACTGGATAACCACCGAATACAACAACCAATCTGACGAAGCTGGATTCTGGGGAACTTGGAGTGATGTAGGAGGAGGAGCAACCGCAAAACCATCACTACTTCTCATGGGAGTAGGTTCTTAGCCGTGGTATAATTAGAGCATTATCACTAAACAGAAGGCATGAACTTTATTAACATAATAAACACAGTTGTAGAGCCGACTATAGTTAAAGGATTAACCTCAGTCGCTCTGCTTATTGTGTTCTTAATTGGAGACTTCTATACCCAGGGAGTTTTAGCTGTCCTAATGCTGATGGTATTTGATACTATCCTTGGGCTCATGGCGACTTGGTACGAAGGTCAAGCCCTCACTTCTCGTAAATTCTCAAGAGTGGTGCAAAAAGGAGTGGTGTATTTTTTAGGTATCTCAGCGGGATACTTTGCCGACATCACTATCGGTTGGCAACTTATCCAGGCGACTATGATTGCCTTTATCGGTGTTACTGAGTTTATCAGTATAATGGAGAATATGGGACGTATGGGCTACCAAACTCCAAAGAAGTTACTCAACCAGCTAAAGGACTTTCAATCTCAAAAGTAAATATGCAAAACAACATCATCATTGCTATGTTACTCGCCATTGTGTTGTTCTTGGGATATTTAGTACATATAACACCCCTAGCTATAGACAGGGCAGTAGCACAATCGTTTGAAACATACCTTGAGCTTAATGGTTATCTAATTGAATGATATGACAAAAGTAAAAGTTTTAGTTAAGAAGAAGAAAGCAGCACCACGTAAAACTCGTGGTAGCCGTTACGCTTGAGTATGAGAAATATTTGTTACAAGGACAAACTAATTCCCAAAAAAGAGTACGACCAACTACTCGCTGACTATTCGGCTTTCATAAAAAAGAACACAGGCATCACTCCCGTATTCTGGACTCACAACTACGATTACACTAACTACCCGACTGACGTAGATGTAGATGGAGACGATGTGCCAAGACCTACCATGCTGCAAGATATTGCAGACGATGTCACTGCAAAGTACGGGAACTATGGAGCAGACAACATCATTGTCTTAATCCATGAAAGTAACTGGAAGTCTGGTGCAACTGCAAAACGTCGCGGCATTTCTGGCACTAACTATTCATACAAATACAATAACTACCACTTGCAGTACGTCCGATGGTGGAAACGACGCGGAAAGAGTGTGGCTCAAGAACTTATTAATACTTTTGGTACCTTGAACCATGAACAAGACCATAGTTATGACGCGCTTATTAAAGTGGAGCTAGGTCTTAACGTGAATCCTATCCTTGGTGTAGTGAACTACGATAAAAATACAACCCACGGGGAACCAACTGCGCTTCACAGTTATATACGCTACCAAGAGAACGCAGACAAACTAAAAATACTAGCCCCTTATTTAGCCTCAGCCTACGCTAAAAGACTAGCAAAGCACACTGAGCACATAAAGGGACTAAAACTCACCGCTATCGGCCTCCTGGAGCGTCTAGTGACCCTTTATCGGGAGAGACTTTATCAAAAGAACGGTAATCCAAAATAATATGTATTCAAAAGCAATCGCAGCACTTATCACACCACTAGTTGTCACCCTACTCATGCCACTTGGTATTGATGAAACAAGTACGGTAGCTCAATTTATTGAAGCACTTATACTCGCAGTATCTACAGCCATCATGGTATACGTAGTCCCGAATAAGTAGTAAAATAAAATCGGCGCGGTTGTCATAGACCGCCCTCCGTAGACGCGTTGGCAGAGAGTCACCTGGAGAGGTGGCTTTTTGTGTGTTGACAATGCCAGTATGCTATACTTGCACATATGAAATGCAAAATATGTAAATCCACAAGTAACTTAGTTAGAACTTTTAAGACTGTTAGTAAAAAAGGAGACTCGTATACATATTATGGGTGTGCGGTATGCTTCCCTCCAAGAAAAATACTAACTCCGCAGGAGAGAGTTGAAGCAAAAAGGAAAAATGAGAACAAATACAGAAAAGGAAACCCTGAATTTTTACGAAAGAAAAGAGAGCGTTACAAAAACGACTTCCTGTATCAAAAAAAAGCAAAGGCACGCGCAAGTGTAAATAATAAGCTAAGAGCTGGAATTAAAAGACCAAAAAAGTGTGTTCTTTGTAACGCCACCGTTAAAATACAAGCACATCATCCAGACCATAACAAACCCCTACAGGTAATTTGGTTATGTTTTGAATGCCACCATAGGCACCACGCAGGTGTTATAAAAAATAGGGATATAAAAAAACATAAGACTAGCGTATGATAGAATTATAGTCATGGAAGATTATCAATATAATACAAACGGCATGAGTAGCAGCCCAGAAGCAGAGCAATGGTATGAGGATATGTTCGCGAGACGACAGAAGGTGTTGTTGACTTCGGATTATGACGAGGAGGAGATAGAACCAGAGGAGGGAGCCGATGAGTGTGTTGAGGACAATGATTTTAATGACAAAGACGAACTATAAAAGCCACCCTATTTAGGTGGCTCTTTTTCTGTCTCTTTATTTAGTTACCTACGTTTAGAATAGGGAGCGGTGCTGAACCATACAAGTTTGTAGGCAGTTGACCATTCCACCTTCGAGCCGCCTCTAATTCTGCCTCAGCTCTAATCTTTTCAATAATCTGACCACCTTGTGAAGTTGACAATGCTTCTACTTCAAGACGTGTTTTCTCTGCTAGGGCCTCTGCTCGAAGAATCTCTTGTTTCTTTTTTTCTTCTTCTTGCTTTGTGACGTTTACTTGACCAAGTGCTCTTTGCTCTTCAACTTGTTTTGCTTGAACAGCCGACTCATACAGGTCGTCAAAATCAAAGTTAGTAACACTTACATCCTGTACTAAGATACCGTCTACACTAAGTCTTTCAGCTACGCGGTTTTTGATTTCAATAGTTAATTGTCCACGATTTTCAATAATACCTTGTGCTGTGTATGCTGAAATAACCTCTTTTAATGCGTCTTTACTACGCGGGATTACGTAACGAATTTCAGCTTCTCGACGCACCTCTTCAAATAGCTCTCGAACTCGAGACGCATCTATTTGATAATTTACAGTAGCTTGAACAGCTACAATTTGGGAGTCTTTTGAGTAGACAAGCTCATCGACAGCAAGGGCTTGTACCGACACGTCAATTTTGTATACATTTTGTGTAAATGGATTTACTAAATGAAACCCTGGCTCCAAAACATCTTGGATTACTCCAAATCTCGTTAACACTCCTCGCTCCGTCTGTTCAATAATTGTTGCTGACATCATAATAATAATCAAGCCAACAAACAACATTACTCCACCTCCTATTAGTTTACCCATAGTAAATAATTATGTTTAATAACACTCGCTAAAATTACTCCCAATATAAAAGCCCCAAAAATGGCGCAGAAATTATGGAAAGTTTTCATTTCTTTTTCTTACTATTTTTACCCAAATCATATACTACACTTAAAACGTAAGTAACGAACAGGATAGCAAGGATAGTTCCAATTACGGTAATCATATTGCTTTTTAACTAGTAACTTACCCACAATACCAAAACCCCCACCTATTACAAGTGGGGGTTGTGGATTACCTCATCGCGACTAATACCTTTTGTACATAGCTGCAAGAGTCATAAACGACTCCGTAGCTATTTGTCCCCGCTTTGCAAGGAGATGCGTTCCCCTGGTTCCAAATTAAAGCTATTTCTTTTTCTCCGTACCCTTCATTAAGATGGGCTTGAATCTTATGAAGTGCTACGTACTCTTCATTGGCTGGTGTCTGCCTCTCTACGTAACCAAAGACTTTTTGTGACCAATAGCTCCAGGTGCCAGGCATAAACTGAAAGCATCCTCCTTCTCCACTTGCCCCACGAGCGTTGCAATTACCACCTGTCTCTACTGTCACGATAGCGGCTGCAATTCTCTTGGCTCTAGGGCTTATTGAAAAGACGTGCGTGTGGTTCGTAATTTCTCAAGTTCTGCATCAATAGAGTTTCGCTGCTCTAGCAACTCCTGCTCTTTGGTGTCTAGTGTTCTTTTGATACGTTCCAACTCTTGTCGCGCTTTTTCTATTACGTCTTGTTCTACTTCCTCGATTGGTGTCTCCACCTCCAAAGTTTCAATATCCAAACGTTCGTTTACTACTGTCATATCCTGGGGGATATTTACGATAATAAACATGACTCCTACTGCTATAACAATTACAGCAAGAGTCTTAATCAACTGCTTCATCTTAGTGGGCTAACTACCTAACTGACGAACTAACGCCAGGGTGATGAAAAGGCGGGGTTACCGCCCTTCACCTATAATTATACCGCACTTTTGAACCAATTTTTGATTTTTCCCCAGATATACGGGTTCTGATTAGCCTTCATTTCAGCTAAAATACGCAGTCTGTCTTCTCTAGGTAATATGCCCTTAAGGGTGGTTTTTGGTTTCTTAGTGGCCTTGTTGTACTCCCTATTCATCTTATTAAATAATCGACAGAACTCTTTGTATTTGTTTGCGATGTCACGCTTCATACTTTCGTCGCGCCATAGTTTTTGCATCTCGTACATTTCTTTGCCTGAACCCTTACTAGTTAAATGAAAATCTAAACAGACAGGACACTCATAGTACCATAGCTTAACTTTCTTTTGTTTGTAGACACGCTTCATTACTGCCAAACACTCATCTGTAGTGGCGTAAGCCCGCTTAGAAGCAACACATTTATTTTTGCGCTTCATGTAGTCTCATCTGCCTAGTCAACTCATTATACAAATCATTTATTTTTTCTTCCATGTCAACATTGCGCTCGCAAACTTTAATATACGTCACAAATAATGCTTCGTAACGCTTATTTTCTGATTCCGCTGTTTTTTTGTTTGCTGCCTTTAGACTTTTCACTTTTCGTTCAAGCTCGACAACCTTTCGTTCAAGCCCAGTAATTTTTCTTTGTTTATTTAATATCTGACGATTTAGTTCGTCTTCTCGATGTAAGCTCATATCCCAATTATACTAGAACCAATAAAGTAAATAGCGTGGTTATCAACATAAAAAGAAAACGGCCCTGTAAGGCCGTTCCTCAAATTTATTAGCAAGCAATCTGCTATACACTTAGAATATCATAAAGAACTACCTAGTCAATGTTATAATAATAGATAGGAGCGGACGCCTAAACGCTGAGGCTTTGAGAACAAGCCACCGCTCGCCATAGTTCATTAACAAAGGAGCGAATCATGTACACCTACGTCAAAGACGGTGATGCACGCTTCCTAACTGAATGGAGGCTTTGCATATCGTGTGGTCGGATGTTCAACTGTAACGTCCACCCACACATTATCGGGCAGCTGAAGGGTTTAACCCTGTTTGCTCACCTCGTGTGTCCACCCCAAAAGGCGGAACCACTCCAACTCGGGAGGAAGTGATGAAAAATAGCTTTAAGCTACATGAAGTCCAGGCGGCCAAGAAAGAAAAAGACCTGGCAGACTGGGTACTTCAACAACCTTGTTGTGTATGCAGCAAGCTGCTCTCCGGAGCCTATGGCCGGCACATGCGTGGCGACCAAGAAGTGTGGGTGTGTTCAACTAAGTGTGAGGAGAAATACAATGCAAACGCGTGATGTGCTTGACATGATGACGCGTACCAAGACGGATGAAGGCGACTTCTTTCGCTTGGCGCACATCTACTGCTTTGGTGTTGATGTGAACACCTTTAACGACGTGTGCCAGTTCAAGCTGCACGCTATCGTTCCTCCATACGTGCTCCGGTACGTAGAAGCCCTTATGGAAGCAGACATCTAGGAGAGTCATCATGAAGTTCTACCTCAAAGTCGCCTTGGTCTTGGTCATTATCTTTATAGTGGTCAAAGCCTGGGCAGTCCCAGCTGATGTGAAAGCTGAGGTCACGGCCAACCCGGTCGTGTTCCAAGGTGGTTGTGCCTGGCGCAACATCGAAGCACCCTGCCAAATCTCCTACAACCAATCAGCGGAAATCATCTACTTGGTGATTTACACCGCTGACCTCAAGTAAATCACTCATGTGGTCAAAGTCACCGAAGACAAACAAGAAACCGTCCTGTACGTCAACCCACGTTACACGACGTAAAGAAAAGCCCCCACCATTTCTGGTGGGGGCTAAACTATTTATATATAAGCGTCACTAGCTGAACCGCCCCCGACCACAAGAGTCCTCTGAATAGGGTATGAGCCTACCTGTTGCTTAGGACAGCTAACAGTGCTCTGTGCCCGTGGCGGTTCAGCTAACGACATAATCGCGGGCTGGTGCTTAGGAGTGAAGACCATGAGTCCTTCGTCTAGGGAGCGACCCTCGTAGAGATGTAAGCTTGTACAGCTCTTCTACTAACTCCTAAAAAACAACCAACGATGTGTGATGTGCTCCCACCGGAACTTAATGACTTAGGGACTCTAACCCATTTCTCAATTAGGCGCTTACTCCTAATCCCATGCAAGTACCCGTGGCAACACACCACTTGATGATAGGCTAGCATCACGCAATGTTTGCCTCACTTAGCCAGCCTCGCCTGGCACCTACCATCATCTACCCCTAGATTATACCACCACTATTTACTGAGTGCGAGGGGTTATTTGTTAGTCTATTTTACCGAAACTAACAAAGAACTTTCCCCTGGTTTTATCTTCTGCAACAAATACTGCGCCCGTTGTTTTTTTGTCTCCTAATACATCTACTTCTATTATGCCATCTGTTAAGGAAACAAGACCGTCTACACAAAAAGCATTTTTAAGAAAATTACACAACTCTACTCGTTTTTGCCTTTCGCTTTTTTTATCTTCTAGCTCTTTGTTTTGTTTCATAGGTAGGAAGCCACTACCTGTTGAACTTGTTGCAATTATTTTCATAGTTACTTAGTTACGTTGATATTGCTTATAATTTCTTCCTTCGTTCATCTTTTCATCTAAGAGGTGAGCATATTTATGCTGTAGAGGCTGTATATAGTCCTTCTTTTTTTTCGGGATTCCTTTACCGTAAAGTTTAGGTAGGCAATACCCCACTTCCTCTAATTCTTCCCAAGTGCGTATCTTCATCCCCACAAGTTTCATAAAAAGTTTGTAGTGATACCAACAGATACCGCGGGCGTATATGTCTTTATGTTCGCAAGAGGGGAAGCAGCACATGTTTTTTACGCGTCGAGGTTAGACTTCTTGGTAATAATCGCCTGAATTTCTTGAATGAGACTAGCAAACGGTCTGTAGCTAGTTCCCCAGTCCCTCTTGTAATCTTCTGTTAGCTTTGCGATTTGAATCAGTTGTTCCCACTGTGCGGTACGTTCAGCGGTGAGGGTGGTACGGAGCCAGTCACGAACTTCACTAGGTTCACTTCGCCATTCTTCCCATCCTTCGGGTGGGTTATCTGGGGTACTAGCGGTAACTCCACCATCTGCATGAAGTTTCCAAAACTCCTCTACAGCCTCTTCAACACTCCTTACCTCTTTGTTGGTTGATATGACCGCTTCTTTTTCTATACGACTTTCACAATCAGCATAGTAGTGGTTGGGACACTGGCCACCAAGGTTCATACAACGACAATGTGCTCCAGTACATTTTTCTAGTGGTTTGTTCATAAATCTAACTTATTGCTGCTAAAGAATCTTCGATTGATTTGCCGTCTGCTCGATAGTCAATAAATACGTGTTGCATGAAAAGCCAGTAATGTTGGGACTGTTCCTCACCTCGTTTCATGTTCAACATATGAATAACAGGCCACCCCCGCGTCTTCCCTACAGCTTGCCAGGCGAGGGGAGTAAGTAGCATGGCAGATACATAAAACTCATCTGTGGGGAATGATTCAACAGTATAGCCCCAGTAATTAAATCCACCATCTATAGCATCTTTAATTGTCTGTTCAGTTGCTGTCATAAATCTAAATTAAACGGCTAAGTCCTCTGAGGGGTTTGTTTTCTAGTCTTAGTAACGTCTTTAGACAGTTGGTTAATTAAGGCTTGCATGGTTATTTAACAAGTTACTAGGGGGACTTCGAAGGTCTGCACCTTAGCGCAAGACGGGCAAGTGTGCTCATACATTCCAGGCTCCAGCACAATCATGTTTGGCGGATTATGTTCTGGGTGGTGGCAGCCATCTAGTTTGGTGTACTTCTTTATTTGTTTTGTTGGCATGGTTATTTCTTAATAGCTTGTATTAGGTCGGTGAGGGCTTGGTTGTAGGACTCAGCTTTCCAGCGAGAACGTCTACGTGTTGCTTTACTAAACCCACTTTGTAAATTGTGCGCTTGGCGTGTTGGTATATCCACTTTCATCCCCTCCGCTATCTTTATAATTTCTTCTACTCGGGCATTGCCGTAGGTGGTGAGGGCTCGGCGGATTATCTCGTCTGCTTTATGGTTAATGCTACTATGGCTAAACCCGTCTATATGTGGGATTAAAGCTAAAACATCATTTGTACAGTTTTTGATTATCCTATCAATCTCCTGATAGTCTTTTGGCATAGGTTCTTCGCATAAACAGCAGCGGTGCTTACCTTTGATACCACAAGGGGGATTATCTTGGTTAAAACAATGGATGTGGTCAATTTTACTGTAGTCTTTTGGCATTGAACCTCCGTTCCCTCCAATCTCTACTTTGGTGTCTGAGGTGTATTCGTACTCTACATCGGCTGCAATGTGTTTTTCTTTTGGCATACTTACGGGATAAGACGGTTAATAATGGCTGCGTTGTGGGTGGAGGTGAGGGTTTTAGTCACGTCTTCTAACATTTTGCCTGCATTGTCGATTGAACACTCAGGTAGCCAAGTCCCAACAATCTGTTTTGCCTTCTCCTCAATGTTATCTTTCATAGGTGGGTTCGTTTTGTTAGTAATTCCACCAACTTCAACTCCTTCGTCACGTGATGTAAAGTGTTTCATACTACTTCTTAGGGGTGAGTAAACTTTTAACTGCTTCCAGTGCATCGTGTGCTGAGTACACTCCTCGAATTGCCTCAATCTTCTCTCGTATCTCCGCATCGTGAGTGGTGAGGAGGGTGGTGAGCCATTCAGGTTCGCATAAAGTTGCTCTGATATATTCGTCAGCATGATAACCACCGCCAGTATCTATACCATCTACCCACACTCCATTTATAAAGTCTTCCTTGGATAGTTCATAATCGCAACCAACTACTTCATCACCAAGTACAATACCTCTTTGGAAAACAGATAATTCCTTATCCCAAACTTCACCTCCCCCTTCGTCCGTGTGCATGGCGTATGCTTCAAATTCCACAATCACGCCATCTTTCCACTCAAACACTCTCTCTATTTCAGGTGTGGACATATTAACCCCAATTAGCCATTAAGTAATAATTATGAGAGTTTATACACTCCTCACACCATTCAACTTTTACATCATAATATCCTAAGACTTCGTTTCCTTTCACTACTGCTTCAGTGACATTATCTTTTTCTTGTTTGCAACATTTGCATGTCTTCATACACTTGGTTATTTTAATAAACTTCTCTGGGGGGTTACCTCCATTCTTTAGGCTTAATAATATTCTCTGGTACTACGTCAAAGAGTGATTCCATTTCTTCTTCTGGGAAGCCAGCCAGGCCACAACCTACTTTTGTTAGTAGAAACTCTAGTTGTGGATTAGCTTGTGCAAACGCAAATAGCTTGTCTCGGCTGGCTTCAAGGGCTTCTGTTGGTACTTTCTGCATGTTTTTATTCAGGGTAGGGAAGGCGTAAGATTGTCCTGTCACACCTTCACCAACTCCGTACTCTGCTCCAAAGTCATCGTGTGCTTGTCTAGCGGCTCCGGCTCCATGTGCTCCGTTTAGATTGCTGCCAAAGATGAATATTTGATTTTCTTTAAGTTGAGTTATCATGTTACGCCATTACTAAATCAAACCACTCACTCTCTGGCACCTCCCTAGTAACCTTAATTTTAGAGGCGCGCACCTTACCGTCACAATCCGATGAAACTACTATATCTTTAATGTTTACTTCACACTCAAGCAAAGCCATATCGTCCCAACTTGCTCCGAATCCTCTAGCCCATGATTTATGTGATACATGAATACCAGCCGAACACGACTGATGTTTATTAGTGTCTACTGTCTCAGTCTTTTCCCCTCCAATAATGTAGGTAAAATTTTTATCATAATCTGAGAAGTAGACACCATCTTTTTTATGTACAGCCTTGTATAGAATTGCAGTTTTACTATTTACTACAACTGGATATTTTTCTTCATACGACTTCCAAGTTGGTTCAAATGGTGGAATTTCTTTTAGTGTGGCTGTCTTAGATTTAGTTTCAAGTTTTACTCCAGTTACCATAGCAAAGCCTACTGAAAATCCCTTGAGAGATATTTTGGTACCTAAGCTGTAGATATAAGAAACAGATGACCCCCAAGCCACAACCCGTGATGACTCCCGAGCCTCAACCCGTGATGACTCCCGAGCCACA
>Ga0209318_1000487_pt1 | contig 38223 bp, 65 predicted proteins | sample RifGroE1_FD_183999 | JGI IMG/M metagenome (GOLD analysis project Ga0209318, IMG submission 183999) | Groundwater microbial communities from Rifle, Colorado, USA - Groundwater E1 (SPAdes) (version 2) | ecosystem: Environmental > Aquatic > Deep subsurface > Groundwater | place: Rifle, Colorado... | reverse complement strand
TTATGATAACTATTGTTATCATAACCATACCAGACCCCATTTTAAACCCTTTATAGGCGATTCCAACGTGATTATTAATATTTATATATCCCACATCATGACTCGCCTGATTATGCCTTAAAATGGGACTGTGGACAATTCGGGAACACCTATGGGTACACGCAGAGCTTAGCACCGTCGCAGCACAGTAAAAAATTAAAATTAAATTTTTCAATTTTACCCCATATAGCCCACCTATAGCACCTTTATATCCCTTATTTGGCTATACAACTATACAGTTACACCTACTTATGCTCACTTGCATCTATCTATGCCTACTTTACCCCCTACAGGCACATGTATTCCCCATATAGCACAATAGAATCATGCCAACTACCACAATGTTATTCTTGTACTGTGCTTAGTTTAAAAAGAATCACGCCTAGGTTCTCAATATTTCTTGGTCTAGGCGTGAATAGGTGTTTTTACTGCTGTTGTAAAAGATCACACTAGGGTGAATCCAATATTTTCATAAATATTCCCTTTAAGGGCTATAATTGATGATTATTCATTACTGAGGCTATAATCCATTTTAAACCCCTTTAGCTAAGTCTTTCAGGTAATTCAGGGCTTCTTCTTCCGTTCTGAATATAATATCACCTGATTCCAATACAAAAGCATGATTATGGATGTTTTCTTCTGGTAGGATAATAATAGTGTGTTTTCCAAGCATACTTGCCCACGCCAGTTCCATCATTGTTCCTATAGAAACTCTTTCACCAGAGTTAGCTAGATTAGCCAGAACTATATCACACTGACCTACCATCCATTTATCCCTTTCAAAGATAGCATGATTTGTAGACACAGGAAAGTTTTTATATCCTGTTGCTTTAAATTTCAATTCGTTTCTGAGATATGTTTTTCCTGTCATAGGACATAAAGTTTCATAGCCATAGGTTTTTAGTAAAACACTGAAATCCTTATATCTGTTTACTACTTCTTCATACCCTAATCCTGAAATTGATCCTGCTAGATATATTTTCATTCATCCTCTATTTCATATACTGTAATATCCCAAGTGAAATATAGTTTTGCCCCACACATTGGGCACTTATATGGGTCATCCTTGTAGACTCCAATTATGAATTCCCAAGGATTGAATTTTGCTCCGCAAACACATTGGGTTATGGGTAACAGTTCATCATCATTACCTTCAAATCTTACTTGTTTTGTTACATCAAGTGTTTTCATTTTTCCTCTGGGGGCTGGGGTTCATACATCCATCGAGCATTAGCATTTTTAAAATCACTGTCCTGAAAAAATATTTTTGTTCCATAAAAAGAAACCCATAAATCTGATGCATAATTGTAATAAGTCTTGAATACACCAACGTTGTCTATTTCAAGAAACACAGTTCGAGAACAATTAGTAGTTTCTTTTTCTGGTAATTTCTCACTCACAGAAATCCACCTGAGTTCTTCTTTCAGTTTTTGCAACTCTAAATGATCTTCATGCAAACTCATAAGCCACCTTGGTAACAAATCTACATCAATTTCTTTCTTACTTATGCGATCACGGATATATTGTAGTATTGTTGCCTGTTCCTGTTTTGTCAAAACTGTGAAAATAGTATCATTTACAGTTTCTGCTTGAAGTCTAGTAATTTCATCCAGAGCTTCTCTGTATTCTGTGCTGATGGGTTCTTCCAAAAACAAAGCAGAAGCCCTTGCATATTTTATATACTCAGAAGTGAATTTCATATTTCTTCTCCAATTCCAGATCAGATATTCGTTTATCCAAAACTGTTAGGGTTTTTATCAGATCATGCACCAGATTTTTGTTGTTCAGTATAGTTAACTCGTGAGATAGCTCCAGATCAACTATCTTGTTCCCATATATGGTGTTTAATTCTGATTGCTGTAATGATAATTCATATAGATTCTTAATTTTCTTATTCAGCTTTTTGTTTTTCATCTTTTCCTATTCTTTCTTCTACTATAACATCCAATCCATAATACAAATCAAATGTATCTTCCAATAGAGTGACAGGTTGGATTCTCCACCATCTACCATCATCTACAGTAGGATCATTTGGGGCTTCCCAATAATTATTCTTTTCATTGTATACATACCCCCTATGTTCTAACCACCCTCTAGCCATTCCAGCAGTAGGAAATATGTTGTTGATGTGGTAATCCCCACTAAATTCTTTTCCAACTCTTATTGCATAATATTGTTTCATATTTTCTCCTTAGATTCTAGTTATTTTATGGATTTGAACTCCATAAATTTAGAGCTGGCAGGTAGACTTGAACTACCAACGTTCTCCTTACAGGGGAGAATCTCTACCAATTGAGTTATGCCAGCATTTTACCCCAAAAAGATATATGTCTTTGGGGGGACATATCTTGATATATACTCATAAAACTGAGCCTTACCCAAAACAAACTCAAAAATATAACTAGCATTATCCACAAACACTCTTTCATAACCAAGTCTTTTGCCTCTAAGTTTATCAAACATATAATATGGTTCATATACATCTAATCCCAAATTATGAAAGTCTTTAGGGTGTTGTGTAATAACAAGATCAAGGGTTGGTCTTGCCAAATTCTTTATAGCTGTTGTATGCCCAGAACCTCTGCCAAGGCTTAGCTTTATTGTACAAATGTTTTGTGCATACAACGCTGGGGATACAGACAATTTTTCATTATCCCACACACTTCTACTTCTTTCATTTTCTGCTAATAGAATTTGTAAACAGTTTTGTAATACATTTTTCATATTTTCTCCTTTTATTGTAAATTGGTGTGTCAGGGTTTGCACCTGATTACTCTAGTCGTTCCTAGGTAACGATTTAAGGAGCCAGCGGGTCTGAGTCCTTTTCCAGATATTTGTGTCGCCCTCATGTACGTTCCTACCGTACTGCACACCAATGTGTTATATTGACCCGGCTCGGTCGGCGGTTTCTCGTGGATTGTCCACATTTGGAGTCCCAAGCCTGCCGGGTACTATTAAACCAATTATCATACGTTTGTTATTATCTGTCAAGGTTTTAGGACTATTTCTCTACAGATAAATACTTCTCTCTTATGTAGCCTATCATAGACTCACCAGCTACTTTTAGCCACGGAAATGGTTTGTTCTCTCTAACATATTCAATGAACCTATTTTCTGCCCACCCAAAAAACCTGTCCTCTTGACTTCTCCCATTCCAAACTAATCCACGTTCTTTCCATGTATCCCCCCAACGTTCATTATCAGAAATAATTTGTTCCTTTAGGGCACCAAAAAACTCATCTAGGTACTCTGGTAATTCTTTAGTTAAAATTTCTTTACTCATCTTTTACTCCATTCTTTAGCTCATCCTCATCAGTATATGGTTTCCACTTATTGCTTTTATAGTTTACCCTACAGTAATCCTGCCCACCATCCACAGATACATTTTTACAAGAACATGTTTGATAATCATGTCTGTGTTTAGATTCTATAACATCATTACATAAAAGACATTGTATTCTATTTCTCATTTCGTTTCCTTTTGGTGTTTTTTGTATCCTTATTTTAATTCTCCTGAATTAGTACTTCTTTCCATATAAGCATAGTATACAATTTTGTATAGTTTGGGAGGATGGAAAGAAGTTTCTCGTCACTTTACCCTTATTAGTGACAACTTACGGTTGGAATGGGGGTGGATTCATTGTCTGATGCTGATTAACATCCCCAATACCCTTATCCCCACGAACCTTATCTCCACCTGCTGATACGTCAGTAAAAATACTGACCAGCATACCTAACGCCAATAATAGTGCAAATATCTTTTTCATGCTAACTCCTTAAGCCAAAGTGCATAGTAAAATAGAGCCAAAATGTTAACTGACTCTCCATTTTGTTTGGTCTTTATTCTCTAAATCATGTTCTAATATTCTTCCAACACTGGTATCCAATATAATTTCTCCACAGGGCGATCTACCAGATATAGAGCCAAAACTCATAGTACTTTCCCAAATAAATCCCTTATACAGCAAATGGAATTTCTTATTGGGTGGTGGTAATGTTTCTTTTGTAAATAATAGCCAAGCATCATTCATCAATTTTTCTCCTACCAGTTTTTTCTTCCCATCTACTAATCCTGCTGGATAGGATAAATGGGGATATACCAAAGAGCACAACAATAATGTAAACACCTATTCCTATATAAATCCAAGTAGACACCAATTCTCTCCTTTCATCTATTTGTTAGGTTAAACCTTACTACCATAATAAGATTCAACCTAATTATCGAAGTCCGATTTATCAATTCTTATATTACTTGTTAGCCATATTCTAAATATAACATAAATAAATCTCAATCCCACTAAGAAAGATGGTATAAAAGCAATATACCAACGTAATTCCTGTGGGCATAATACATGCCATATTATAAGGGGTAGTTGTACTGTTACCCACATATAGAAGAAAAACCAATCACGATTTGGCATTGTAACTCCCAAAATTAGGTCTAAATATGGGAATTGATTCCCAAAATTTAATCAGTAATATGTTACAAATTGTAAGCAATTTATTCAGTTTATATGACATATTTTACTCACTAACCCTTTCTTTATAGTATTTAAGTATATTCCGCAACTCAACCACTTCATCTTTTAGCTTTGCTACTTCCCCATACTTGGCAATAAGTAATTCAACCAAATTCTGATGGCTAAGGTTGGTAAAGAAAGCCCTCAGATTCTCGTCCATTATTTTCCTTTCCTTGTGAACATTTCAAGCAACAAAAACACAACCCCTATTACAGCTACTACCAATACAAAATATTCATCTATTAGAGATATTTGTAATGTTTCACCAATCACCCTAAAGATCAGGGCTAATAAAACTGTTATAAGTAAAACTCTGTATTCTGACTCTGTTTTCATACTACTCCTCTCTGCTATAATTATAAAACAACTTCCTAATTCTGTCTAGTCTTATCCATATTGATTATTTCCTGTATGCAATTCTTACAAAGAGTATAATACCAATGCCCAAATACAACAGACTTTGCTGGTTTCCCACATAACTCACAGGTTTCTGCTGATTTCTTCTCATATTCATCTATCAAAAGTTCAGTTTCTGGCATACACCCGTTATGATAAAATCTTAGTTCCCCAAACTTACTTTTCACCTGAACAACATTAAATTCTGGGGTTTCTATTCCATCATCAATTAGTTCCTGTATTTTCTGGCTTAGTTCCAATAGCATATCCAGCCAGCCATCTCCAACTTCAAAAGCTACCCCATTACCATAATACCCTTTATAGAATTTATATCTACTTAGCTTTTTTAGTTTACCCTTTTTCATTTTGTACCTTTTTCCAGACAAATATTGGCTCTGTTTTGAATTTTACTATATGTTTATTTTTCTGTCCAAGGAATTTACTAAGTCGCATGTGGTATGTTTCAGGTAAATACCCAAATATCTTACTACCTAACCGTAGGGTGTCATTGGTTATTGGTTCTCCAACATTCAAAACCAAATACCCACCCTCTTTAAGATAGTCATAAGATTTCTTTATCAGGGGCTCTAAAAACCCAGCTACCCATTTCTCATAAGTGTTATACCTTACATAGGACTGCCAATCATTTTCAGCATACTTTTCTTTGTCATAGTAAGGTGGAGAAGTAAACACCAGATCGAATTTAGGAAGAAATTGAGTTTCTTCAAACGGTCTGCATACATGAAATAACCAAGGAATGTTTGTAAAGTTTGTATCAATATAGGTTGTAAGTAGCTTAGTTCCACTAACAGAATGAATATTAGGGTCTACACCAACATACTCTTTCACCCCAGCAGCCAAAGCACCGAAAGCCCTACCACCATACCCAGAACACGGGTCTAAGACACAGGAATTAGAGTTTGCAAAGGTCTTATAAACCCACTTGGCTACAGATGGTCTAAAGTTAGATACACTCTGCCCCCCAAAGGCTGTTAAAGCTCTACGCACACAGGACTTGTTCAGTGGTCTATCGTTGTATTTTATTCTCTTTACAATAGCTGTGTGGAACAGGTTATCATCTCTAAATATCTCCATTGGGGATAAAGCATTTCCACATTTCACACTGTACATTTCTGGGTGAAACATATTGCAAGAGGCTAACCCAACCATTGATTGCTGTATTTCATTATTCTCTAATAACAGGTTTCTGTGGTTACTTTTCCTAAGGGCTAAGAACTCCATGTTCACTTTATCATAGTCCAAGTCAAAGTAAGGAAACCCCTCTTTTCTGTAATGCTCTACAACAGTCCAAGCAATTTCATCTATATCTTTCTTAGGTAGATTTTTCAATACTTCATAATGTGTAGTTTGTATTTCATCATACGTTAGTTTCATCTTCATTTTCCTTTGTGTGATGTTCTATTCTCTTTTTTGCTATCTCAACATATTCTTCTTCCAAGTCAATTCCTATAAAGTTAAACCCAAGTTTTACACAGGCTATTCCTGTTGTTCCACTTCCCATGAACGGGTCTAGGACTTTCCCATTGGGTGGGGTAATTAGTGTTACAAGATGTTCCATTAAGGCAATAGGCTTAACTGTAGCATGGTTATTTTTCATAAGATTGTTTCTAACATTTCCTGAACCAGTAAGTAAGGATTGATTTACAGTGCCCATTAACCCCCCACCAATTCTATCTGGTAAATCATCAAGTCCCTCAAATTCTATCTGGTAAATCATCAAGTCCCTCATTTTTTCACGCTTCGATGGTTTGGCTACATAGAAAAATCGTGCAGCTGAACCCCCATTCTCTGGAAACATCTCAACTACTTCATCACTCCCATCATGAATGATATTTGCTGGCCATCTTCCTTGTGTATTCATTTCCTGCTCATAGTCTGGTCTTTCTAACTGCCCAAATCCAGACCACTGTTCTAATTTGTTTATAGGAACAGGCTCACTTGGAACTCTACAAGCATCTATGTTTATAGCCCCAACACCATGTTTCATAAGATTTTCTGCTATATTTGGCTCAGATATTTCTTTCTGACAAAGTGTCCACAGCTCTAAAGCAGGTTTAAGACGAGTCCCCCAGCCAACCCATTTCTTGGCTTCCTCTGTTGTTGGCTGTAGTTCCCCAAGACGATCTACCTGTTCAGTTTCATCTGTATAATTCTTATCTCTATACCCTTGTGTTTTATTTAGTTTAGAAATACCCCAACCACCCCGTTCTAATCTCTCACCGTTTAGTTTACTAAAATCTTTTGTATTAGAACTTCCTGTGGTTAGTTTTCCCTCTATGGCTTTGGCTACATTATGTGAGTGCGGAAACCCCTGACCATAGAGCCATCCAATAATATCTATTATAATAAATCCAGCATCTTCTAGATTTACTGCCATTCTATGCTGTGTTCTAGTGCCACAGGCTACTAAAGCATACCCACCGGGCTTTAGAACTCGCAAGCACTCTTGCCATAATTCAACTGATGGTATTTCATAATCCCATTTTTTATTAAGAAATTTAATCCCATAGGGTGGATCACATACAATTGAATCTATTCTATTATCTTTCATCCTTTTCAGAACTTCTAGGCTATCACCCTGTATTAATTTAACTGCCATTAGTCCCACCATCCCAATGAATATCTTCTAATATAGTCTGTAAGAAGTTCTATGTCCTGCTGTCGCATACAATCATAGTAGAAACGTTTGACCCCATTTTTGTTGGGAAAGATTATGTTTCTAGCATTGTATGGGTTTTCGTTTGCTAAGCGTTGGCATAGAATTCTAGCTGTTTTGATTCTAACCTTATCTTTTTCTGTACTAGCAGTAATCCAATTAGCTGTATCCATTTCCATAGATTCCAACTTCCTAGCCCAGATAACAAACATAAAAGCAAAATCATAGTCCTGATCTTTAACTATCGTTGGAAACCAGAAAATAAGGTTTCTAATGCTTCTAATAATCATTCTAATAGTTTTATTCATTAGAATTGCCTACTTAATCCAATAATTATGCAAACAATTCCAAAGACCCATAATAACCACAACCCCATGTAGCCAAGTTTTGGAACAAAATCCCCCCAAAATTCGTCTTTTACTCTTAACAAGTATAGCCCAGCCAATATATACACTACCAACCAAATATAATTAAACATCTTCATACACCTTTCCTGTGTGCATATTTTTATAGGGGAAAATTCTATTCCCCTCCATATAAACCAGATAACCAGACCTATCTAAAACCGACACCACTTCGTTAAAACCCTTTCTATTTAATCCGTGCTTTCGTGCCAACTCTTTATTTATTGTGTTGGTGGATACCCCACCCTTATCTTTATTTTCAACCACTACTTCAAACATTTTCTGTGCTAACTCAGTTCCCCCGTCTTTTGGGTAAGAAAACAACACTGGCTTCTTACCTCTTTTTCTACAGTCCTGACAACATTCCTCATCTTCATTACTTGCATAAAACCATACCCCACAATTGCTACAGGTAATCTGTACCTTCATCCTATCCCTCTATCTCTGCAATAATATCATCAGTGTCTTTATCTTTTTTAAAGAAGTTCCCAGTAAAGGAAAATTCATCAATTTTTTTCCCAACTATAGTAGTTAGTTTTCCACTACTTCTCAGTCTAAGGGGTTCAAATACTTTTATAGATAATTTATAGTCCTCTTTACCAACATACCCTTTATGCAGAGTTACCAAATCCTGAAATAGGGCTTTAGCTGATTCCAAGTTGTCAAATTCTTTTATTTCAGAGCTTGACCTATCCAACATTGTTTTAGACTTTTTGTGTGTTAAATTATAGGTGACATAATAGACTTTTTTCATTTTACCTCCTTGCTCTTATTTTAATTCATACTTGTAAATCTGTCTAGGGTAGGATATATTTAAATTGCTAACAAGTTAGTTGCTCTCATTGAGGAGGCTCTCGTTAACATAAGGCGTAAGATGTGGCTTAGCTTTGGTAACATCCAAATGTAATGATGGTTATTGCGCCGCAAAAAGCAATCGGCAACATCGGAGCTAGTGACCTGAAAGAGCGAGAAACGGGTGAGTTCACAAGAGCTACCCGTTCTCTTTTATCCTTGTCTTTATGCTTTCTGGAAGTATGAATGTTAGTGTTCCTTTTGTCCCCCAAAAGTCTAACACTATAATCATCTGCCCATCTTTGTAATCTACTGACACTAAAAATAACTTCATAAATGCTCCTAGAGAAAAAATTAGGAATGAGTAGGATTAGACTCATTCCTTGTAGATATAAACCTGACGACACAAATTCAATCTCTTATAGGCTTCTCCTTTTTATAGTAGCGGAGTTGGGAATCGAACCCAATTGGATTCTGGTTATGAGCCAGAGGAGATTCCTTACCTCCCCTCCGCAATAAAACTATTATAACATAAAACTATAATCTACTGGAATACCATCCAAGGTTCAATTTTTACTAAACTTCCACAGCTTTTTAGAGGATGTAAGTATCCCGGTATCTCTCCACTATCTCTATAAAATTTCATTTTCTTCTCAGTAGTTTCCTGATCTGGGCAAAAATAGTGTAGTAAAACTTCTGGTGTTTCAAACTTGTAAGCATTTTTTAATGGTCTAGTATCTACAAGCTCTGTGTTATACGGGTGTCCCTCTACAAATCTAATTCCAGAATCTGCTGTAAAAGCAAACAAGCCCTGACCGTGTTTATTTAGGTCTGGAAAATATTTATCAGTACCCCACATATACATTCTGTAAGCTAAAGCTACCTTTATATTATTTTTAGTGGCTTCTTCTAATCTATCTCGTAAAGACAACTGTAAATCTTTATTTGGAACACAATCAGCATCATCATGCACTATCCATTCTGCCCCAGCAGCTATTGCATGATCTATCAGAAAGTTCCAATGTCCACCATTAGGGTTTCTCCAAAGCCCCTTTTCCATTTGTACTTTAACATTATAGTGAATCACCTTTGTTTTTGGGTAGGATTTAGCAATCTCTACTGTGGCATCCTCAGACCCCCCATCTGAAACAATAATCTCGTCACAACCAGCGTCTAAATAAGTCTTTATAAATCTTGCAATATTTTTTTCTTCATTTCTTACTCTAACCCCAGCTATAATTTTCATGTTAAAAATTCCTTTTAATAATTTTACTTTAGTAATAAGAAAACTGTCAAGGCTTAAAACATTTGCCCCCAGACTTGTCGGAATCTGGGGGCTTCCAAAGAAAGGAGATGAAAATGAAATGTATATTTATTTTACCACATCTCCTGTACAGGTCAAGCTAAAACACATTATTCCTTGCTACCATTACAAAATCAATTCCACCAGAGGTAAACCGTTCCAAGGTATTAGAAATTGTGTTCTGACTTATATTCAATATTTCACTTATATCCCTGTAAGATTGTCCACTGTTTATTCTAATAAGAATCTCGGCTCGTAATTTTATCCTTTTAGAGAAGTTTCCTTTCAGAATATTCTTTAATCTTTCAATTTCGTGCTTAGTTAAAGATATTTTATATTTTATTTTCATTCGTTCCCGTCCTTTGGTGGTTGGTATCTTCCAACAAGGTCAGGGCATTCCATTTGATAGAACATCAATTCATCTTCCAGTTCCTGCACACGTGATTGGAGACGGGTGATTTCGTCAAGGGCATTTGGATAGTTATTACAGGCTTCGGCAATATATTTTGCGTTCGCTATTCCTTCATCCTTTGAAACAGAACCATAAGTTATTTGTTCCATATACGTTTCAAATCTTCCCTCGATTGAACCTCCTATACGTCTTATGGAAGGGTAATCATCGCCCCAATCACCAATGGTTGCTTTAGCAATACAATCAATTTTGTTTGATATTTGACCACATTTGTCACAATCACAGGCTTTCCACGGAAGTGGAGAAATACGGTTTAGCAATTTCTTTTGTTCCTCAATCCATTCAGGTGTAAATTCAGTCATCATTCACCTCTAGCTCCACTCCACTATTCCATTTTCGGCAAATTCATCCATTGTATAATTATCTGCCGAAATTCCAGTGTATTCATCAATCTTTTTCCAAGATGTACTAAAAATTTTTCCACAGTGTTTACAGGCTTCTACAGTCTTTCTTAACTTATAACCTTCGTATCTATAGCTCCACACATCATCCTTCTCCCCCAATAATTCATTTGCTTTCCAAGGTTTTGCCATCCATTTAGAAACATAGTTTTCAACCTCGTGTCTATCTTGCCCACACTCTTTGGTATGAAAATCTTTTTCTACTTTGTTTTTGAGAACAAAATATAAGGAGATTACCGCAACAACTATTAATATCCATTCAAATGTTGTCATCATTCACCTCTTCTAGGGCTTTTCTGATTATTCTTCCAATTTTTGATTCATCATCTACATAAGAATCAATATCCATCAACGCGTACCTCAACCTCACAATCTCCGCATCCTTCTGTGCTATGGTTGCGGTGAGGGCATCTAATGATTCGTTTTGTGAAATATTTTTGTTATCGAAGTTACAACGAGGACATACTATATTTGTATAGTGATAATAAAGAAAACCACATATAGGACATTTGACCATCGGGTCGCTATTTGTGCTCATCACTCAACCTCCACATACTTGATACGCTTGCCACATGATGGGCAAAAGTTGAACTCGCCCTTTGTAATTTGTACCGAACTGTCATATTTTATTTTACAACCCGTCATCCAAAATCTCCAGCCATGTTCATTAACTTCTGTTTCATGCCACTCGCACACATCCTCAACAACAAGCGGACACCATGAGGGTACATCTTGTGAATCATGTATCTGATTTTTTGTAGCAAAACAAATAAACAACTGTTTTTCTTTACTATAAAAAGATAATTCACACTCACTACAACAACGTTTTGTCTCATCCACAACAATCTTGATTACGTTCATGTTATGCCTCCCCCTTCTAGTATTACTTCATTATTTAAGCCCTGTTTAGTGATAGCACCAATCTCACATAAAAGTTCAGCAGCAAACATAGTATTTCCTGTTGTTGTAATAATAAGTATACTGTTCAAGGCCTCTTTCAACTTCTTATTTTCTGCTTTAAGATTAGTTCTTTCATCAGCCCACTCTAGCCATTCTTTAGCTTCCATTTTTATGAACACGCATCCTCCTCTGCTTTGGTACATAAGCTACAAGAATTTCTATGAAGTAAAAACTGTAGTCTATGCTTTTCTTTCTCTTTTTTATCTCGACTGTTTACCCACTTATCGTAAAGTACCCAACCCTCTCTACAAATATAAATTTCTTTATTTTGCATTTGGTACTTTAAACTTACTGTGGTATTCATCCCAAATAGTCTTACGAGTTTCTTTTGGAAGCCCCCTAATAGCATCTGCTAAAGCCACTTTTCTACCAATAGCCTTACAGAACTGATCTTTTGGATGACAAATAGATTGACCAACCAAAGTCCAGTTACCATCCTCTACAGTACATATTGTAAATCTCCTATTCTCATTTTCAAATTCAATACTAGGTGGAATTACAATATAAGTATGCTTAAATTTAATTTTCATATTCGGTTTCCTTTCTGTCCTTCTAATAATCTAATCTTACCCTGTAGGTAATTTACTTGCTCAACTAGATTTACTCCATTAGAATGTGTATATCCCAACTTAAGTAAATCTTCACAAACTGTAGCTTCTGTAAAATAAAAAGCTACCAAATCAGCCGGGGTTATTCCCTTTTTAGGTGGTACATAATTAGTAAAAATTGACTGCATATTTTCTCCTTATCCTTGGCAATAATTATCATAATAAAATTGTTTTTGTTCCTCTGTCCACCATTCTTTTGAAGAACACCCCCACACTTTTTGATAATATTCTTCATCAAAATACTTTTTATCACACCGTACACAAATAAAATCATTGTGATCTCTCATCAGACTAACTCCACTAGGAAAAACCCAACGATTATATTTATGCCCAAACTTTTTACATATAAACTTATTAATTATTGTTACTATTTTTATTCTCACCATTCTCCTTTTCTTTAATCTTTAGCTTATAATATATTCTAATACCATATATCATTTTCTGTCAAGGTATTTATAGCAAAAAATTGGTCACTAACTGTAGCGGTTTTATCCTTGCACGATTTCAAAAATATAATTACAATATAGCCACCCTGCCAAGGAAAATACATATATATTAATTAACTATTGTTATAACGGGTATAGAATTTTATGTTAACAAGTTGACGCAGCAGCCATTTGGAGCAGCGACTACACGCAGCCTGTGGCTTGTATGTGTATGGTATAATTATGTAATGAAATGGACAAAAGAAAAGAGAGAGGAAAAGAGTAGGAAAACTAGGGTTATAAGTCCAGACTTGGTGTTTTGTACTTGGGTCATGTTCAGGAATATGCGTTTAGTCAGGGACAGGTTATATTTTGATGGGGTGTTCAACCCAGAAACTGGAATGGAGTTTACTCGTACTGCTTTAGGTATGGCTATGAGTAAATCAAGATTTTTTAAAATCTACGATGCCAAGAGAAATCCAGACTTAGGAGGAACTTTAGACCCAGATGCCCCACCAACAGCAAGTGAATTTGAGTTTGCTTCTAAATATTATCTTGATAACATAGCTAAAGAGGCAGCCTCAGTTCAGAGAAGGTGTAAGGAAATACTTGAACGAGCATGATTATGTATTATTCTTATTCAACGGAAGATGTATACGTTGTGGAAGAAAGACCAGAGTTGTGCATGAGATAAGCCCAAGAATACTTGGCAAGAAATCTATGGAGTTAGATAACAGAGTACCACTATGTAATGAGTGCCACGATTGGGCACATAATCTTGGAAGTATAAAGAGCGGTGAAGTTCTTAGAGAATTGAGAGAGAGAAAATTAGGCTTATGGAAAAAGACATAACACGTACCTTTTCAGATGAATATAAAAGCACACTATTCTTGGCATGGTATAGGGCTGGGTGTCCAAGAGATGTAGGTAAGATTATTATAGAGGATGAGTATGGTAATACCCCGTCTAAACTAACTGTTCAGAGTTGGTCAAGGAAAGAGAATTGGAAATACAGGGCTGAGGTACTTGATAGGGAAGTAAAAAAGAGAATTGAAGATGCTGCTATCCATGAAAAGGTGGAAATGCTGAAACGACAGGCTGAATATGGTAAGAAGTTGCAGGAACAGGGGTTTGAATTCTTTGCAGAACATGGAGTCAATAAAGAAGCTACAGCCTTGCAGATGATAAAAATAGGGGTAGAGATTGAACGTAATACACGTGGGTTGCCACAAGCCTTAGCAAAGATAGCCCAGATGGATAACATTACTCTTTCAGAAACAGCCAATAAATTACTTTCTCAGTATGAAGAAGATGAAATTCAAGTCTTGGTTGATATGGTAGATGTTGTTGATTCCGACTATGAGGAAATAGATGACTAAAGTTCAACGTAAAATGACCAAAGAAGAACGACAGCAGCTTGTAGCCCTCTTGACAGAAATGAAGTCCAGAGGAATAGAAGTCCCTAACCAAAAGCAAGCTGTTGATTATTCAACTAAATCCAAATTATGGAACATGGATGAGAATGGATATTACAAAAGATTTGATGGGGCTAGGTTTAGAGCAACGGAAGTACAGGAAAAGTTTATACACAGTACAGCAAAGCTCTCTTTATATAGTGGTGGTAGAGGAAGTGGAAAAACTTGTTCGGGAAGCCAGAAAGCTATAAATAAAATTCGTCAGGGGCAATCAGGAATGGTTCTAAACCCAGACTTTGAAAACTTTAAGTATTCAACTTGGGTTGAGTTCAGACAATGGATTCCTTGGGAGATGGTAGTAGAAAGGCATAGATATAGGGGATTCCCAGATTGGAGTCCATCACAGCCTTTTACTCTAAACTTCTTGAATGGGGCTACTGTTACTTGTAAAGGTTTGAAAGACCCAGAGTCTGCTCGTGGTGCTAATGTAAATTGGCTTTGGTATGATGAAGCTGGTAGAGATCAAACAGGTCTTGGTTGGCAGATAGCTTCTTCCTGTGTTCGTGTAGGTGAATATCCTCAGCTTTGGGCTACCGCTACCCCTAAAGGTACAGATCACTGGATGTATGATTTGTTTATCAAACAAGAAATAGACCCACAGGCTTTAGATGAGTTTTCCTCTGTGTATCCTAACAATAAATTTGTAGAGTTCTTCTTTGGAAGTATTGAAGATAACAAAGCTAACCTAGACCCCGGCTTTTATGCCCAGCAGTTAGCTACCTATGCAGATGGTTGGTTACGAGAGCAGGAACTGTTTGGTAAATTTGTTAGTTCTGGTGGTTCACTTGGCAATAGAGATTGGTTTACTGGTAAGATACTTGATTCAGAACCCTTTATAGCCAGAGCTTCAAGGAGTTCTGTTACACAGGTTAGATATTGGGATATGGCAGCCACAGAAAAGAAAATGGTGGTAGGAAAAAAGGGCGGTTCACCCGACTATACTGTTGGAACAAAGCTAATGCGTGACTATTCAAAATTTATTATTGCAGATCAGGTTGTTGTGAGAGAGTCTTGGTCAGGAATTGTTGATGCTATAGTAAAAACAGCTTATATGGATGGAAAGGATGTTCCAATTTATATAGAGAAAGAGCCAGCTTCTGGTGGAAAGAATCAGGTAGCAGCAATAGCTATGATACCTGAGCTTACTGGATTTACTGTGAAAGCCCATGACCCAAGATCAATGGGAGATAAGGTGATGAGATCACAACCTTGGTTTGCCAAAGCCGAGGCTGGTTTAGTCTACTTAGTACGTGGTTCTTGGAACTCTGCTTTTCTAAATCAATTTGCAAACTTCCCAGATGTAAGGCATGATGATCTTGTTGATTGTGTAAGTGGGTGTTTTGCTATTTTAGCCCCACCTAGTTCGTGGGGTAAGATTGAATTTATCGCTCTTTAAGACTATTATAATTATATTATTATGTGTTATTATATTTATTTGGAGGACTTATATAAATGGCTAGAACAATAATTCAAACTAAGAAGGAAAACCAAAGGTCGGAAGGTTTACCAATGTATTTATATAGGATTCTTCCAGAATGGAATAGTCCTACTTGGTACGATAGTACACGGTGGAGAAATATAGTTAGAAATCAACCCATAGCTATGATTTGCAGGGACACATTGATTTCTAATATTTTATATTTAGATTGGGCTATTACTCCTAGAGATACTGCTACAAAGAAAGAGTATGGAAAGGAAGTTAACTACTATACGAAGTTACTAGAAAATAGTGGTTGGATAGATTATTCTGGGCTTGTAGAATTGGTGGCACAGGACTTACTGGATTTACCTTTCGGGGGAGCAATCGAAGTTGGTAGAAATGGGGATAAGCCAGAAGGTCGTGTAGAATGGCTTAAAAACCTAGATGGGGCAACTCTATACCCTACATTGGACTTAGATTACCCTGTTATCCAGAAAAGCCCCTACAATGCTTCAAAAATGATTAGCTTTCCAGATCATGCTATAGCAAGAACATATCTGACCCCCAGACCAGAAATTGAAAGAGAAGGCTGGGGAATGGCCCCACCTGAAAAGATTTATCTGGCTCTTGAATTACTATGGCGTGGAGATCAATATTATGCAAATCTTTTGTTAGATACCCCACAGGCAGGTATTCTTGATTTGGGTGATATGGAAAAGACCACAGCCAAAGAATGGGTTGATGGTTTTAGGGAATTGATGAGTGGTGTAAATGCTTTCAAGATTCCTGTTTTGTATGAACACAACTCAGCAGTAAAGTGGATACCATTTACTAAGCCCCCAACAGAAATTATGTTTGATGGAATAACCACAAAGTATGCTTCTATTGTAGCTGCTGGCTATGGTTTGACTTTGAGTGATATTGGGTTTACAGCTTCTGGTAATGGTGGTGAAACCTTATCGGGTACTATACGATCAGAACGTAAAACTCGTAGAACTGGTTTGGCGGTACTAAAGCTAAAGCTACGCTCATTCTTTAATTCTATTATTCCTGCACATTTGGAATTCAATTGGGTTGATTATGAAGAAGAATTGAATGTATCTTTGGGTAGAGCCAGACTTTCAAACGCTACAGCTTTTGAATTATTGGTTAAGAATAAAATTCTTACTCCAGAGGAAGCACGTTTACAGGCAATAGCTGATGGGCTAGTGACTATTCCTATTCCAGATGAAATACCAGAATCAAAGCTGTCCGATAATCTTGACACGGAAGCAACTACAGCTAAAAGACCGGGAACTCTTGGTGATCCCGTAAATCCGTCTTTAGGCGGTCATGGGGAAGTTACAAACAAAATGATAACCAAGATTGCTGAGAATGAGGTACGGGATTTTTTACAAAATAAGTTCAATACTTTGGGAAATAAGATAGTAGATGGGTTTAAAGAAAGCTACAAACAGATATATGCTTTCTTGATGAATGACCTTGAAACACTTATGTCCAGTAATGTAAAGCGAGCTAACATTAATTTGAAAAGGTTAGAGGAACACCTAAATTCTTACCCTTGGTGGAGATTATCTCTAACAGCAAGTGAAAGAGATTCTCTTTATCAATTGTATTTAGACATATATACAGAAGCAGCTATTGAGCAACAAAAAGAATTCTATGCTTATTTGGTTGGTCTTGGGTATGACATTCCAGATGACTTTTCCTCTTTTGATTTGAAGAACACAAGTGTATTAGCTGCTATCAGGCTACTAGCCAATGAACTGGAAGTAGCTCTAAATCAGGGAACACAATTCTATTTGGCTGAAACCATAGCTTCTGTGTTTTATGATCTGGCTTTTTCAGCAGAGGTAGATACTTTATACAGTGCTGGTAAGAGCACAGAGGAAATTTTCAATGACTCAAAAATAGTTGATATGGCAATTGCTTTGTTTGCTACATGGCTATTTAATAAAATGAATTCTAGGGTAGAAACTACAACAACCTATGAAACTGAAACTATGGATAGAATGGCTAAATTTGATTCTATAGCTATGGTTGGTTTGACAGAAAAACATTGGATTACAACGAGCCAAGAGCCCTGCCAAGAACACTGTATACCAAATCAGGACTTAGGTTGGGTAAGTATGGATTACCAATACGATGGGGCATTTGGTAAAGTATTACACCCCCTTGCCCATCCACATTGTATGTGTGATATAATATACCAGAAAGCTGAGTTAGAGAATTTAGCTAGGTCAAATAACTTTGAGTTTTGGTACGGAGATTAAATGTTAATTAGGGATGATATAAAATTATTACTACCTATTCTTGCAGACAGGACAAAAGGGGCTGATTTTATCCTAGAGATAGGATGTGCCTTTGGTGATGGCTCTACTACTGTCTTTAAGAAATTGATGGAAGAAAACCGTAGAAAGAATAAACTTTACATTAGTGTTGATCTTGAAGATGTTATTATCCCAGAGTATAGACCAGTAGGTTCTTGGTGGCATTTGGTACTGGGTGATAGTAGAAAGTTAGAAACTCTACAGAAAGTTCAAGATATAGCTAAAAATAAATTAGCAGATGTTATCTTTATAGACACAGAGCATAACTATAACATTATGGAAAAGGAATTAGAAGTTTGGAAAAATATTTCCCATGATAAGACTATCTGGATGTTCCATGATACTTGGATGAGTGGAAAATATAACCCAATGACTGATGCCATAAAGAAGTTTGTTGAAAGAAATCCTAGGTGGAGATATGAGGATTTATCAGAGGAAAATAACGGACTTGGTGCGTTGATACCAGTGGAGAAATTATGAGTAAGTATTACAAAAGAATTTCAGAAGTAGTAAAGGCTAAACAGTGGAATGGGACTCCTATACGTGGAGTAACAATTCGAGATGGAAAAGGATATATAACAATAAATAAAGGATTATATGTCTTAGACCCAAGGGATTGGATTTTAATCCATGAAGATGGTAGTAGAAGTATTTTAAAGAATGAGGAATTTCTTACCTTGTATGAATTCGATAGGGAAGATGAATATGAGGATGATGAGCAAAAAGAACTCATTCTGTATAAAGAAGTAGAATATGAAGCAGTATTTGAATATAAACCAGAAGATAGAAAACGGAGGAAAAATGCCAGTAAAAAAGGAAGTACAGCAGGAAACATTTCCTAGTGAAGGATTTGAAAAATTGAATATATTGGAGAATATTGATATGGATTACAAAGAGATAAAATTTATTTTACGAACTATCGGAGCTGTTCCATCTGGGGCAGGTCTTATTACGGTAGATCAGGCAGAAAACTATATTAACTCATTCCTAAAAGAAGGGTGGAAGATTTTCAAATTTGATGTTTTAGAATCCCTACCCGAAGGTAGGAGAGTATCTTGGCTTCTAGTCCGGTAGTAAATTTCTTTTTACTGTTAGGTTTAGGGTATTTACTTATGTGGCTGTTTAAAAAACAGCCACTTTCGTATGGTATAGCCAGATGGCTGGATAAGAAACTTCAAATTCATTCTTTTGTGGACTTATTAGACTGTTATCTTTGCTTGGGGGTATGGAGTTTTTCGGTGTTGTCTTGGCTGTTTAAATTTACTATAATATCTATAGGGATTCCCATTCTGGAATTTGTGGTTACGGGATGTGTAATGTCGTTTATTGGCTATCTAATATTTAGAGGATGGGAATCCTCTTTTATGAACATAGTTATTGGGAGTTAACTTTATGCAATTGTCTGAATTTACATTTTATATATCAAAGGCTTCTTTCGATAAAACAACACAGGAACGCAGATGGTCAGCAGTTGCTAGTGATACAGATTTAGATTTATCTAAAGAGAAAATGTCCCTTGAAGTATTTAAATCCTTTATAGAAAAAGCTAAAGCAGATGTTAAAGTACCTGCTCCATTTGCTTCTAAATTCTGGGATGGTGGTATGCCCTATATAAGTGTATCCCACTATTTAGATTTAGATGGTAAGTGGGCTGCTGGTATAGTAGAGGACTTATACATAGACGGGGAGAAGCTAAAAGCCAAAGGTAAGTTTTCTAATAACCCCATTGGAATAAAAGTATTTGATTCTGTGTGCAAAAGTCTGTATAGTGAAACTGGTGATGGATATGAGCAAAAGATAAGAATTTCCATAGGCTTTATAGATTATGCTCATAAACACGGTGATATATTGTTTGAGAGAAAAAATTTATTAGACTCCTGTCCCTACTGTGCTAAGGGGATGGAAAACAAAGTCTATGTAGACGGTCAGTTGGTGCACTTAGCAGTAACAAGAATACCGTGCAATCAAAGGACTGAATTTGGACTAGATTTGGAGGAAAAAAGCATGACTACTAGAAAACAAGATGCAGCCACAATCGTAGGTGAGGAACTGGCTGAGGAAATGGAAACTGAACACAGTTTAATTGGTAAGGCAGAAGAATCTCTGGTTATTAAGAAAAAGAAAGAAGAACTAGAGAAAGAGGATTCTGAGGAAAAACCTACAGAGGAAGAAAAACCAACGGAGGATTCTGAGGAAGAGTCTGATGAGGATGAGGAAGAAGAAAAGGACAAGAAAGTTAAAAAGTCTGAAGCAGAAGCCACATCTTTTGCAGAATATCAGGAAAAGACCCTTAAGTTCCAAGAGAAATTAGAGGAAAAACTTGAATTAGTTATTAATAAGTTGGATAATAGGGTTGAATTGGTACAAAAAGTGGAATCTCATCCTTTGGATGAATCCCTTATGAACCTTAAAAGTCTATATGACTCAGCTATTGAGAACTATGAAACAGTTGATGAACGCTTACAGGCTATACAGAGTGGAATAGATGCGGTGGGAGAAGCGATTTTGGAAAATGTTAAACCCAAGAGTGAAGCAAAATCCGAAGCACAAACCTCTAGCTCGAATGAAAGCATTGAACGCATTATAGAGAAAGCCATAGCCCCATTAGCAGAGAAGTTGGCAAAGATTACTGAACAATGGAATACTGTAGTTGAATCACAAAATACAGTAAACAAGGGAGTTTATATCCCGAAACCTCGTGGAATGAGTTCTAATGATCTTGCTATTAAGTCAGAAGTAAGTAATAATAGCCCAACCCCAAAGTTGGCAGCTATGATTAGAGGAACAACTAAAAGTCAAACTCCACGAACAAGACTTTAATATTTTACAGGAGTAATTATTATGAGCGAACAAATTTTAGATTTAGCAGAGGGTGGAGCTTTTCAAAGCAAAGCCACTGATCCCGTAGTTACTAATGTTGCTACTCCCGGTGATTTCACTGGTCAGTTCCCCCAACCATTAGATACTACAGAACTGTTAGCTATGTGCGAGGAAGTAACTGCTTTGCAGACTATCCCCTCAAAAAGCACTATGCTTAAACAGGAATATTGGCGTGAAATGAGTGCGTTGCAGTTTGCTTCTGGTTCTAGCTATATTGCTTTTGCAGATGGCGAGTGCCCAGAGGAATACAACCACAGTGGTAGTAACCTTACGGTTACTTTAAAGAACATCGGTGCTAAGAAATCATTAACCGAAAGTGATATTCGACATTCAATGGCTGTTTCAGCAGCTGGATGGAACGGAATCAATCGGTTACTTGGTGGGCAAGCTAGTTCAGCAGGTATGCCCGGTGGAGCAGACTTTGGTTCATTTATGTCCGAGCAAGTTATGGGCTTAAAGGAAAAAGAAGTTCGTTTAGCAGCCACCTTAGTTATGAACGGTTGGGATCGATTATTGGTTGATGGAGATTCAGGCGACAACGCATTAGAATTCTCTGGTATTCAGAACTGGCAGGGAGATATGTCTGTTACGTTCCATAATAACCTGAGTAATTCAACATCTGGTGCTACATTCTCCGCAGCTAACTTTGATCGTTTCTTATCAGAAGGTTGTGCAAAACCAACTCACATCTATGGACACCCCTCAGCTATTCAGGAAATGTTATCAGGATATTTCCAATTAGGCTTTGCTGGTTCTCAGGTTGTGAACTTCTCTGATGGGAATCGTGTTACCCCCGGATTTAACTTTGCTGGGTTTGTGAACACTGGTATTGGTCGTTTAGTTGTAGTTTCCGATTACAACTTTGATCGTGCAGATGCTGGTGGTGGAACATTTACTTCTACCCTTTACGGTTTGCGTATGACACACAATGGTGATCCTTTGGTGTATCGTGTAGATCAGTTCCCATTGACCTATCGAGATTTAGCCCCCGGTTGTACCTCTGTAGCTTTCGAGGTATGGGCTAAGACAGCTTTGGTTATCAAACATGCTTGTGCTCACAGTGCATTTACTTCTAAATTCACTGGAAACATTGTAACTACCTGTAACGTAATCGGGTAAGAGTAAGCATTAACAAAACAAAGACCGAGCTTTGCTCGGTCTTTTTGGTTTTAGGGGTGTAAATTACAATTTTATCCGTTATAATATAGAATATAAATATTTTAGGAGTTTAAATGATATATTTTAGAGATATTACCAAGCTATGTGAGGGCGGTATGATATGGCGATTACAACCACGATTAGCGATAAAGCAGGGGAGAGGAGTGTAACATGCCAAGTACAGCGCAAAAAATGCTGCTATTGTTCGGCGGCAAACGAATAAACGAAGTCCAAACAACCTATGCAGGCGAAGCGGTTTATGGCGTATCATGGGATAAAACCGATACACCGCTGACCAGAATAAATGGGAGCGTTGGGTTTACAGCGGAAGCTGGTGTAGATGCGACAACCGTAACCAATGATTTTGATACCGCTTCCATTTATTCAGAGTTTGACGAATACACTGACGCTGATAGTAATGTTTTTGTAAAGATTCCGAAATTCTACATACGTAAGACTGATACAGCCACTAAAAAAACATGGCAGATATGTAAAGCGAGAATGCCTAACTCATACTTGCCGTGGTGCTTTTATAACTTTTCAACAGGTGCTGAATTAGGTGCTTTTATAACTTTTCAACAGGTGCTGAATTAGATTTTGTGTATGTTGGAAAGTATCCTGCGGGCACAACCCTGACGGGTGGTACGAAGTTAAACAGCTTGCCGAACGAATATCCGCTTGTGAGTAAGAATATTGTCGAATTTAGAACCTACGCAGAAGCCAATGGTGCTGGTTATCAGCAATTAGACATTCACGTGTATGATATGTTGCAGGTTTTGTTCACGGTGGAATTTGCGACGCTGAATAGCCAGGCGATTATGACCGGGTGGACTGCTGGAAATTATGCAGCGACTGAAGTATTGACAGCGGACACATCAGCGGCTAACACAATTGTTGTAGCAAATACTATTGGTGCTAAATTCGCTGTTGGGCAACCCGTTGGACTAGGATCGACACAGGGTGGTAATCAGGTGTTTTATGGCCGTAACATTACGCAGATTGACGTTGATACACCTGGAGCTGGCAGCACGACCATCACAGTTGATGGGGCTGCGTTTAATGCGGCAACCGGAAACTATCTTTATAACGTAGGCTGGAAATCTGGATTTTCAAGTGGGATTTCTGCGAGCAGTGGATCGCTGGCGAATAATACGAACGGTAAAAATCCATTCCATGCAGTTTGTGGATGGCCTTAATATTAACGCACGGCAAGCCTGGTTTTGCAAAGACGCAGATGATTATGCCAGTAATGTTTTTGCGAGCCCCTACGAACAAATTGGATATGTTAATAAAGACACAAATGGATACGTGAAGTATATGGGTTTTGATGCTTCTAATCCAATGATTGAGCTACCTGTGGATGTTAGTGCAAATTTCTACAAAGATTACTATTATCAAAACACTGCTCAATATATTGCCTTCGTCGGCGGGGGCTGGAATCTCGGTGGGAATGCCGGTTTGTGGTCTTGGTATCTGTCTTATTCCTCCGCGACCACGGGCGTGACGCTCGGTGGTCGCCTTCTCAAAAAAGCTCTTTAGGGGGTTTGGGGGTCTCCCCCCAAGTGAGCTGTTAAGTTGTTAAGCTGTTGAGCTGTTAAGTGAAAAAATAAAAGAGAGGATTGTATAAAAAAGTTTAGGGATTTAGGGTGCGCGATTGCCATCGTCGGCGGGAACTGGAATAACAGTGGGAATGCCGGTTTGTGGAATTGGAATCTGAATAATTCCTCCGCGAACACGAACGTGAGGATCGGTGGTCGCTTATGCAAGAAAGGATAAAACTATGAAATATGTACCAATACCAGCCTTCGGTCAATTAGTTGAATACATCACACAGGCAGAGCCAACACTTGTAAACGGTGAGATGGTAGCAGATGTGATTATCAATCAGGTAGATTTGTCAGAACAGCCAATTGTCGAAGCTGCTGAAACAATCAAAGCAGATTACGAAAAGGTATCAGCATTACGCACAATACCAAAACTTACAGCGGACAAGGTAGAAAAAATAAAAATCAAGATTGAAGAAGCGTATTGTTTTGATGTAGCGACACTTGTCACATGGACTGACGAACCGCTTTCCTTGATGGGAACGCTTGTAGAAGTCAAAAGTAAAGCTGATTGGAAAGTTGGCGTTTTATATCCGGTTAATATGGTTGTGCTATATGCCAAGAATCTATTCAAGTGTCTGGTACAGCATACATCGACGCTATTAACCGCACCCGACAAGGACAAAACAAAGTGGGCGAAATACTACGATGCGACTTCATCCGTGGCAGAATGGGCGGTTGGTGTTTCGTATGTAATTGATGCTTTGGTGACATACAAATCCAAAGTGTACAGGTGTCTGATTGCTCATGTTTCTACATTAGCACTTGACCCCGAAAAAGCAAAGACATATTGGGTAGAAGTAAAATGATAAAGTTTGTTGGTAGCCTAGTTGTATTGATGACTGTGTATTTACCATTTGTTACGAACAACTACGTAGCGCCAATACCGGATGTGCCAATTCCAACATCGTATGACAGCAATAAAGGGATTGCATTGGTTACGAATGTGTTATCAGATTTGGACGAAGTTGGGGCAGGTTGGTATTACACGTGGACACCATTACCAGTGCCAACAGCGGACAGTAGATATATCCCCATGAGCTACTATGGATTGTTTGATGATAGCCTTCCCATTGACTATGACGGGTTTGTGCTATTTCTGAACGAGCCCAACAATCCAGCGCCATTCGGGGCAGGGATACAGCCGATTGAAGCCGCTAAGCGATACGCTGATTTTGTGCAGGCTAGACCGAACGCTAAACTTATTGTCGGGAATGCGTCCTCGTGGTCATCCATGTGGTATATCGAATTTTTGATTGAGCTAAACACTAATTACCAGAACACACCAAAGCCGCAATACTACGGGTTTCACGGGTACGTAGAATCATGGATTACAGTCGAACAATTAGATAAGTGGTGGACAAGTACAGAAGGATTTATATACCAATATTCAGGCGTTCATCCCGAAGTTTGGATTACAGAGTTTGCAGACACAACGGGCGATACTGAATCATTACAGGCATTGTTAGCGGTAATCGGTAGCAAGTCATGGATTACACGCTACGCATATTTTACGAACAGATATGATCCCGAAGCGGAGTACATACCAGACGGTTGGTACAACTTCGGATTATTTGAAGGCGGTATATTATCGCCTGTTGGTGAAGTTTACAGAACATTTCCATAAAGGAGCACACAAATGGCATACAACGATTTCGCAAGATTGGACGCAGCGGAAGCCACGAATGAGGCATGATGGATAGTATCAAGTTTGAGGCAGAGGTAAGACAGGTAAAGTCGATGGAACATTTAGACCAAGTTGTTTATCCTTATAGGATATGATAAAATATAAAATAAATTTAGTATTTCTTTGGAGGAAAAATGCAATATGCAAATAATTCTGGCTACCCAATGCCAATTAATCAATTACCAAACGGGGCAGGATATGTATATTACGGAGGGTCGTCCTATCAAATATGGGAAGATTTAGACATGGTTTCTGGATCATCCTTTTCTAGTAAATTAGATTGTGGAGAAGGAATGGCAGCTATTGGTGTACATCTTCCGCTTAATTTTACTGGTTCTACCCTTAGTTTATATGGAAGTTATGATATTGATGATATGTACCCAATTTCTAATGCAGATGGTGTAATCTCTATCCCAGTTGTTTCTAGGTCGATCTCTTTACCAATAGCAGATTTATATGGCTGGAGATTTTTACAATTTAAATCTGCAAGTAATCAAAGGGAAACCATAAGTATTAAGGTAAGGCTAACAACTTTTTAGTAAACATAAAGAGGTTACATGACACAAAGAACAGTTACAGGAACAGTTTATAAACCAGATGGAACTCCGTGGGCTGAGGGGTATGTAAAATTTGAATTGGATAAGGGGTTTTCCACAGCTAGTTTAGTAGTTCCTGAATATGAAGTTTCAGAATTATTAGATGCTCTTGGGCAATTCAGTGTTTCATTAGAGATACCGGATACTGGAACAGCAACATATATTGTTACTTTGCCAGATGAAAAACGATATGTTGTATATTTGGGGGCTGGGGCAGACACAGATTTACAAACTATTCTAACAATTTCTACAACATCTGTAGAGCAAAGTGATTTACAGACCCTAATGGATGCCCATGTTGCTAGCCCAGCAGCCCATACAACTTTGGCTACCCTTGCAGTAACTGGGGCAGCTAGTTTTGGGGATACGGTTGGTGGGGACTATGTTTCAATAAATGCTACAACTGGAACACTATCTCTTGTAGGTGGGGCTACAACATTTAAAGATTTATTGCAATCTCTTATTGGACAAAAGCTGGAATCTCCTTCTAGTGATGTTACTTTAAATGCTGCCGAGGGGACACTTACTTTTGAAGATAGTAGCACAATACTTGATTATGTAATAATGAATATCCAAATGGGGCATGATTGGAAAATTGGTTCTACAATTTATCCTCATTTGCATTGGTGGCAAGCAAGTGCTGATATTCCAAACTGGCTAATTCAATATAGATGGCAAGTAGAGGGAACAGCAAAAACTACAGCTTGGAGTCCTCTGGCGTATACAACTCATGCCTTTACTTATGTGAGTGGTACTATGAACCAGATTACAAAATTTGGGTCTATTACTCCACCAGTTGGGGCAAGTTTATCTGATATTGTTCAATTTAGAGTAGTTCGGGATAGAACTAATGTTAGTACCCTCTTTGGTGTTGATCCATTAAACGCTGATGTGGAAGCAATAAATTTTGATATCCACTATGAGATTGATGGATTTGGTAGTGGTGAAGAATACATTAAATAAAATGGGGTTCACTAATGACAAGAGAATTAAAATTACAATTAGAGTATGCAAAGACAATGTTGGAAATATATGAGCAAGAGGATGAACTAAATATAGAAGCTATGAATCATTATAAAGATATGATCTCAATATTGGAGAAAGAGATAAAAGATAAACATGAAAGCAACAAGTAAAACTACTACGGATATATATTTGGCAGCTGCCTTTTTATGTTTTGGGGCAAAGCTAACTGGTGTTGATTATTCTGATCCAAAGCATGTTAAGTTCTCATTTAAATCAGACAAGGATTTAGCTTTATTGGAACAGGATTTCGACAATGGGGAGTTGGTTGGCTCTTTAAGTAATTTTGCAGAAAGCCTGCGTAAAATAAAAAATAAATTATATTTGGAGATTTAAATGATAACAGATTCAGAAGGCAGAGTTGCTCTTAGGTATTATCAAAATGTACCTAAATACTTTCAGGTTGGAAAGCATGAGTATGTAGTATCCATTCAGTACAATGTTTCTATATTATTTGCTTACCCAGAGGATGTTGATTCTCTGCTTAAACTTAAGGGTGGATGTTGTGGAAAACCAAAAGTAGGCATATTTTGGGTGGCAACAGAAAGAGATATGTCTGTATACAATACGGGCAGGTATTAGTAAAGTGTGGTAAAATTCCTAGTAAGGAGTTAATATGTTAGTATTTGGGTATTCATTTGGGGAAAACCCCACCGCACTTGTAAAAGAAGAACTTCATGTTCTTAAGTTTTCTGATTGTATGAAAGTAACAAAGAAAGATAACGTAGTAATCTTTGGAGTGGAATACAATGGGGATGATAGCTTTTCTTTGGATAATGTAGCTACAATCTGTGAGCTGGCTAAAAATATTATCTATATAAGCTCTGCTTCTGTGTATGCTACTAAGTTACTTTTCCCCTACAAAGAGAATGATACTTTGGCTAGTAACACTATAGAGGGAACAATAAATGAAGTCTTAGAAGAAATAGTTTTGGCTACAGCTTTTGACTTCAATAACAATGCCTGTGTTTTACGGGTGGATACCATAGAAGATTCTGCTCTATTAGACTTAATAGAAGCGAAAGCCCAGAGAGGTCTTTATGGGTCATTATTCAACAGAATGTCAGTAATCACATTAGAAAGATTATTTTTAGTTACAGAAAGAGTATTTAGAAATATGAAACCCCATGCTTCTGAAATATATAATATAGCGGAAAAGAGTATGTCAGAACATTCTTATTATTCAAAACTATCCCCCCTGCCAGTGAGTCATAAAATCAAGTTTGGAAACTCTGCATTGAATACAGATAAAGCTAAGAAAGTTGGGTTGTTATGAATAAGTTATCCATTGTTATGGTAAGTTGGAATGATTACAGAAACACAAATAACAGATTACTTCAATTTATCAAAATGATGGATAAAGATATGGAACTAATTTGGGTAGATAATGCGTCTACAGATGGTGGGTATTTAGCAGGAAAGGCTTTCTGGGTTGAAGCATATAAAAAACTTGGTAAATCATTATCTCTTTATTCTATGAAAGACAATGTTGGCTTTCAGGCTGGGTACAATTATGGGGTTTCTAAAGCGTCAGGTAATGTTATTTTAGTAACACAACCAGACGTTGTTTTTTCAGACAATAATTTGTTTTTTTCTATACAAGAATCAAAAGTGGATAATTCTCTAATTCTTGGTGGAAGGCTTATATCTTGGGACGGGGGCTGGAATAGTTTAGTTGGCTCTGATGGTAATAAGTATGTTATTCCATATTTAGAGGGTTGGTTACTTGTAATGAGCCACAAAGTATGGGATGATATAGGTGGATTTGATCTTCAATATTTTCCTGCTGATATGGAAGATGTTGATTTAAGCCTAACTGCACTATCAAAAGGTTATGGCTTAGCAGAGTTAGAGCCCAAAGTATTTACCCATATAGGAGGACAGAGTTTTACTTCATCATCTATAACGGGGGATGCTAGGTTGGAAAGAACCAAAATAAACAAAGAAAAATTTGATAATAAGTGGAAAGATAAATTACAATTTATTTTTGGAGGAAACTAGCATGGCTGAAAATATAGAAGTATCATTACAACAACTTAAAGATATCACGACCAGAATGAACAGAATTTTGGAGGGTAATGGTTTACCCGGATTAATACAGAAAGTAACTTTCTTGGAAACACAGAGAGTATTGGATAGGAAAGATGTGGATGCTATTACCACTATTGTAAGATCAATTGAGCAAGAAGCGAATAAGATAACCGCTATGGGGGCATCTTTGGAAAGTATTTCTTGTAAGGTTAATGCTACGGATTACACAAAACTAATGACAGAAATACATCAAACCACAAAGTCCTTAGAAGAACATTTGCAAGAAACCAAAGAGAAGAAATCTAAAGCAGAAAAATTAACATCAGCAGTTAATTCCGCTGTTCTAGTTTATGTTGCTTTGGGTGTACTAAAAATACTGTTTAATGCACTGGGGATAAACATACCATAGGAGAGTGAGATGATAAAAATATTATTAGGTGGAATATACTATCCAATGGCAATTCTAAGATATTTTGAGATGGCGTTGCAGAATATGGATAATATAAAGCTATGTACTATAGGTAGCTATACTGGTAGCTGGATTCCTTGGCGTGGTGGCATGAATGTGAATATGAAGTATGCTAAACAACCAGATATTCCCCTACAAAATATGATCTCAATGGGCAAGTGTCCGCTAAACCCTTTTATAAATCAAATAGAGGAAAAATTAGATGGAAAGCCAGACCTCTTTATTCAAGTAGATGCTGGCTGGCATTTCACTAATTCTCCCTATAAAACTGTGGGTATAGCAACAGACCCTCATTGTCTAAACTACGATCCTTTACGGGCAAACAGTTCAACCCTTTATAATATGCAAGAGTATTACATGAAGGGTGATGATGTTTATTTGCCCTATGCCTATAGTGAGTTTTGTCATTACCCAATCAAAGGTAGAAAACAGATTTATGATACTGGGATGATTGGCTTGGCTTATGATACAAGGGTTCAGGCTTATAACAAAATAAAAGAAGCTGGATTTAGTATTTACTTCTCTATTGGAGAAATATTTGATGAGTACCGAGAGTATATAAATACTTTTTTTTCTGTGATTAACATCTCATCTTTGCAAGACTTAAACGCTAGGATGTTTGAAGTTCCAGCTATGAACATACCACTTATTGCAAATCCTTTACCTGATACTCCTAAATTCTTTAGAGAATATGAACACTATTATCCAGTAAAGGGATACCATGAAGTTGTAGATGCTGTTAGGTGGATAAAGGAAAACCCAGATAAGGCTACGGAAATGTCACAAAATGCCTATGAAAAGGTTCATCCACATACCTACACAGCCAGAATAAAACAAATATTAGAGGATCAATTATAGTGCATACCCCAGAAGATGGAATTCATTTATTCTTTACCTTAGTAAAGTATTTTCTATTTGCTTTATTGTATCTGTTATGGGCTACTGTGCTGGGAAGCATAATATCTGTTATAATTATGTTTATAATATTTTTTAGAGGATAATATGAGTAGAAAAAGTTTATCACAATTAAGCACAGCAAAATTTAGTGTAATACGAAAACGTAATTCCCTTAATGAGGTAGAGTTGGAAGATGGGACTAAGATAGTTAGAAAACCATTCTTTTGGATTCCAGAGTATGGTGGATTAGTAGAATCTGCCCCATACGACAATCATTTCATCTTTGAGAATGATGTCAAGAAAAAGAACTTTATTAGCTTTCAGTGCACCTGTGGGGGAATGGCAGTAGTAGTTGGTAATAAGGCGTATGCTAATGATATGTCCTCAACTAAATCTGGATTATTATTAGTTTGTTATATCCATCAGAATACAGGCAAACATGCTGATGGAAGTTCATAATAAAATAGGAGGATAAAATGGATTACAAAGTAGAGTTAGAGAAAACATTAAGTGAAATGGAAACAGTGTTTGAAAAAAGGATTAACACAACAGAAGCATATCTTACACAAGTGAATACATACAGGGATGCCAAAAATGCTCTGGAAGTTAAAAAAGCACAGGGGTTGTTATCTGGTGAGATAGAGGGAAAGAACGAAGCTCTTAGAGAAGCAGTAGCTAGGTCTTTACTCGTACTAGAATATACACGTGTTGAAAAGTTGGAAAGGCTGATAGAAGAAATGAAAATAGTTCTTGAAACAAGTTCTATGCACTATCAGTTCTTGAAGGACAAATATACAATTTTAATAGCCCTTTCAAAGTAGGCAAAACATGACAATGAGCATTGGTGTGTGGGCTAATGATGGAAGCCCTATTGGTGTTACCTATGAGGACATATATTCTAATAATAGGAGAATAGGTGTTGGTGGGGCAGAGTTAGCTATGTTCACAGTCTTAGAGGGATTAGCTAATCGTGGGTATGATGTTACATTATTTAATGACCCAAAGTATCCAACTAATTGGAATGTAAGGCAAGCCAATAGAAGTGAGATAGCTAGAAATAAAGAGTTTGATATTTTTATAGTCTTTCGTTCTCCAAGCCAAGTAGTGAAGTCTATCAAAGCTAAGAAGAAAATCTGGTGGTCTTGCGATCAGGCTACTGTAGGAGATTTTAAATCTTTCTTCAAAATGGTAGATGAAGCTGTATTAATAAGCCCAGCCCATGAAAGTTCATGGTGGCATAGGTATAGAATACAGGCTACGAAAACCACAGGTTTACGGGTTATAGACTTACCAGTAAGATTGGAAGATTACACCCTAGATAACAATACTAGAATCCCAAACAGGTTTACGTTTACTTCTGTTCCAGATAGGGGACTGCTTTTGTTGCTGTATATGTGGAAACACATAAAGAAAGAGTTACCTGATGCTACTTTAGATATAACATCTGATTATAGGCTTTGGGGTCAGACACATGCTGAAATAGATTACTATAAAACAATGTTAGGTGGTAATGAGGGCATAAACTACCTTGGGGCTATTCCTAGGAGAGAGCTTGTAAAAATACAAATGCAAGCTGATATGCTTTTATACCCCTGTATATATGAAGAATTATTTTGTATTGCTTGTGCAGAAGCTCAGGTAGCTGGGGCTTTCCCAATAACTTCTAGCACAGGGGCTTTAGAAACTACCAACACAACTTCTGGAAATCTTGGTAAAGTACATGCTAACTTATTTAAGACTATGTTTATTGATAAAGTATTAGAGATGGCAGAAGATAGAAAACAACTGGAAAAAGAACGAGTTGCTATGTTAGCTAATGCTTGGAATAGGTTCAGTATAGATACAGTATTAGATCAATGGGAATCTATATGGTTGGATTAGAGCAGGATAAAAACAGTACAATTTTGCAATCCTATTGCATATTAAGCATGATAGCTGGGTATGGAGTTGATATTAGGGAGTGTGAAGAAAGACCAGAAAATCTTGTTGTTAGGATTCTGGGCATAGAAGTATATTTTGAAATACCAAAACTAACCTGTAAGTTACCCCTACAACTTATAAGTGATGGAACATATACTTCGGTGTCAATAGACCAGACAATAGAACAAATGATAAAATATATGGAAAGAGTGAGATGAAAAATATTATTTTTGTAACTGATTTTGATGCAAAGGGGAGTGGCTATAAAAACATAGCTGTTCCTTTGTTAAATAAGATGGTGTTTGATGGGCATAATGTTATTGTTCTTGGTTCTCATTATTCTCTTATATATGAGAATTCCTATATATTTCATTTGATACCAATAATGGATACAAAGGATTGTGCAAGGCACATAGCTAGGTTGGAAAAAGAGCTAGAGATTGATTCAGTTATGATAGCTTCTGATCTTTTGTATCATAGGCGGTATCTTGAAACCTTTGAACAATTCCAGATAAAAACCCCAATTGTAGCTATCTTCCCAGTGGAATCCCCACCCATGACTTTTAGTTGGATGTTACCTATGGTTGCCACTGAAAAACGTCTTTGCTATTCTAAGTTTGGTACTCAGACCTGTGTGGACTTGGGGTTTGATGTTACTTATCTTCCTGTTGGAATAGATAGGGGAACATGGAGAAAGTACAAGGATAAGACCCAAGTTTATCAAAATTATGGAAAGACAGAAAAAGATTTTATTATTCTTACTGTAGCTGATAATCAGGAACGAAAGAATCTGACTGCCTCTATGGATATAGTCAAGAAAATACAAGACAAGTGTGATAAATACAGAGTGTTATATTATCTAGTAACAAGAGAGAATAACATAATGGGCTATGCCTTACGAGATTACTCAAATGAAATAGGATTACAGGGCTTTGAAATTATTGAACGTGGGATGGTAGAAGATCGACTATGTGAGATATACAACTTGGCTGATCTGTTTCTTCTTACATCTAAAGCTGAGGGGTTAGGTTTACCTGTTCTTGAAGCTATGTCTTGTGGAGTTCCTGTTGCTGGAACAGATGCTTGTGCTATCAAGGAACATTTGGAAGAAGGCAAAAATGGAATACCACTTCCTGTTGAGTATAAAATTAGGGATATGTACAACAACGGTTGGAGATACTTTGTAGATACAACAAAGTCTGCTGATGCAATCTTAGAGTGGATAAATAACCCAGTAGACTTCACAGAGAATGTGGAAGAATATCTTGCAGAAAGAACCTTTGATAATTCTTATAAAGTCCTTATGGAAACAGTGTTTGGAGAAGAAAATGACTAGGAAAAAGATTAACGTACATTTAGCTATAATAATACCTGTATTTAATGCTTATGAATATTTATATAAATGTTTATTGAGTTTGGAAAAAGCCTGTGGTTCTGTTAGTTATAGAGTTTATGTTGTGGATAATGGCTCTAAGCAACAAGACAGAAAAGCATTTTGGAGTTCAAATTCTGAGCTTGTAGATAAATTAATGACTTTTGATAGACCATTAGGATTTCCACAGGCAAATAATATTGGGGTATCAGCGGTACGGGAAGAAAAGTATTTACTGTTTCTAAACTCAGATTGTTTTATGTCCCCCAATTCAATTGAAATAATGGTGAATAAATTACGGGAGAATTCTAAGATTGGGGCAGTAGGGCCAAAACTTATTTTCCCTGTGGATGGAAACATGGGTAAGGGTGGAACAGTTCAACATGCTGGTTTAGACTTTGATACACAGGGCAGACCAACACACACTTTTATAGGGTGGCCAACAGATAATCCAAAGGTAAATAAGGCTGGGGAAGTAGATTGTTTAACGGGGGCGTGTTTACTTACTAGAAAATCTTTGTTTGATAAAGCAAAGGGGTTTGACCAAGAGTATGGGCTTGGTACATACGAAGATGTTTCTCTCTGCTTGAATATAAGAGATCAAGGATATATAATTTACTATGAGCCGACTGCGGTTGGGGAACATTATGTTGGGACTTCTGCAAAGGAAAACAACATACAATTTCCTCTTAATAATAACTTTTACTTATTTAGTCATAAATGGGGTAGCAAGATCAGGAATACCCCTTGGACTTTATGGAAGAGGCTTTAATGATAGTTTACCCATACATAACCCCACAGATAATGGATGATGATTTATTTGCCCAGTATGGTGGATATATTGGAAGTACAGTAGCTTGGCAACGAGAGATTGCCTATAATATTGCAGAAATGCAAGTGTCTACTTACTTGAATTCATTTATAATTCCAACTACAGCAACAGGAACATTTTCATTTTATGACTCTGGAAAAATAAATATAGATTATGGATATTATCTTACAGAGATAAGTTCTGTAGAGTTAGATTATCGCTCTTGTGGGGTTACAAGCCTTGCTACTGGTTCGTCAAGAATAATAAATGCTTTGTACGGAGAGGCAATAATTTATGATGAATTAGGGAATAAGGCTGGGTCACGTGGAGAACTTGCTACTATAGTTTACACAAGTGGACTACCAACAGCTCTTACTAATTTACCCATAGTTAGGGCAGTTCTAACCAGATTAGCCCAGATTGAGCTAAATGAGATTACAGACCCGACAGCTAATGAGGGTGGGGCTGGGGATGCAGGAGTACAGGGCTTTTCAGCAATTTCTTATTCAGAACAACGGGTAGCCCTTAAACATACTTCTTTTGGAACATCTGCTATGGCTAACAGAATTCTTTTGTTATTACGTAATATAAAAGGATCATTCCCAGCTATGAGGATGAGATAATGGTAGGCAATAATTTAAAGTTTACTATAATCAGACCAACCAATTTAACAGATGATGAGATTGGTGGGGCGAATGTAACTGGTGTTACTGTTGCTACAGATGTTGAAGGTAGGTTTGAAGAAGCTAAAGCCACTATGGTGCTATTGCAACAGGGGGTTTCTGTTACATCTGTGTACAGAGGACAATGCAGACCTGTTGATATGTCCGAAAATGACGAGCTTATAGTAACCTTTCCAAAGTATCATCCATTTTATGGCAAGAGATTTGAAGTAGTTAGTGTACAAACTCCATCCACCAATCCTAGAGATGGTAGAGGAATGGTACTATTTAACTTACGTAAAAAGGACAATGCCAGAAATGTCTACCACTAAAGTAACTTTAGATTCTAATAAGTTTATGGATATTGTGAGAAGAAAAGCTACTGATAAAGTTGAAGCTGCTGTAAGAGAATCTATTAATATAGTTGCTGAGGGGGCTAAGAAACATGCTTACCAAGCTATAGCTGATGCCATAAAAGTAACTGAGGTAAAAGTTACAAAGATAGCTGATGGGCTTAATTTCATAGCAAGTGCTTATGTAGAATTATCTGATGTTCCGTATGCCAGAGCAGTAGAACTTGGTTCAGGTTTGCATGACCCGAATAGAAATGCCACTATAGATATTGATGCAAGGGAAGCCCCAGCACTTGTATTCTGGTGGGAAAAGAGAGATACTCTATTTGTTGGGCCACATGTAAACCACCCCGGTGTAAAGGCAAGACCGTATTTGAGTAGGTCTTTGAATGAGAATAAACGTAGAGTGCTTGGTATACTAAAAGCGAGGCTAAATGGTAAATAATTCAGATATTCAGAAATTCTTGGTTCAAAGGCTTTTATCCTTTGCATCCTCTACAAATCTTCTTCCCAGTAATGTTGAGATAAGGGAAGATAATTGGCATGGTAAAACATACACTTACCCAAATGTTAGAGTAAAAGTTCTAAATCAAGATGTAGGGGATGATTATTGTAGTTATAGTACCGCTTTTACAGAGATAGTTGTATTTAGTGAAGAACCAAGTTCAGACCAATGTAATGATATTGCTTTTCTAATAGCCGATTATTTACATAATAAAACAATTTCTGATACAGTAGTTACAAATAATTCTATACGAAAGATAGCTGTTTTGGTTTCAAATCTAGGTGGGGCTGAAAGTGTAGGTGAAATATGGCAAGTAAGAATTCAAATAAAACTAAGCATAACAGCGAAGTAGTTGAAATAGCAGTAGTTACCCCAAAAGAAAAGGTTTTTTCTAAACGGGTGGTATTAAACTATGATGGGATAGTTAAACTCACAACCCCTGTTGGTAATAAATACGTGTGGGAACGTGGTGGTCATGTTTTAGTTATTGAAAATGAGCTTGATTTTGATTATATTATAAGAAGGGAATTACCTAAATCTTGCTGTGGAAGTCAAATACAGCAGTTTATGTTTTTAGAAATTTAATTCGGAGGTATTATTATGGTAACTGGAAGTCCTATAGGAACTATTATACAACAGCCAGATATTTATATAGATGGAGCACCCTATGTTTATTTTCAGGATTATGACGGTGGTCATTACCTGAATAACCCTGACAGTGATGGTTTTTACCATAACCTGTCTGGTTCAACAGCAGCCCCAGTGTATGAAATCGGTTGTGTGCAAGATGTTTCTTTAACGGAAGATGTAACAATCAATATGGTTCGGTGTGACAATATTGGAGATCGTGCAGCTATTCAGCGGAGAAATCGTTTAGAGTTTAATCTAACTATTGCTACCCTGTTTGGTTTGCCAGTGTTGGCTAAATTACTTAAGTTAGGAACAGTAACTACCACATCTGGTACAAGTGAAAAGGTAGGTGTTGGGGATATTAATAACAATCGTTATTATCGTGTATATCTGCCAAAGGTTTATGATGAGGACAATGGAGATTATGTTTCTATTACCTTGCATAAAGCCCAATTTGTTGATGCTTGGTCTATCGGCATGACACTTGGTGAACCTTGGAAGATCAATGGTATTAAGATTTATGCGTTTGCGGACGCTAGTATGCCGACTCCTCAGAAGTTTGCTACTATAGTGCGTGGGGATTCTGACATAACGTAATGAAATTCAAACTATGGGTATCACTTCAAGATATTCTGGATGATATTCATACAGCAGTAGAAGCAGATCAATTATCGAACAGTATAATAAGGTTTGTTTCTACTGCTATGTTTATACCAGAAGAAGAATTAAATAAAAAACATTGGATGGAAGTAGCCATTTTATTTCTAACCTCTCAAAAAGATATGGGACTAGATTTAAAAGTTCCTATGTTCTCATCCAGTTCTTCTTCAAACAAAACAAAGTTAGAGTGGGATTACAAGGGCAGAAATTATTATGCTTGGATACATCCCCTATGTACTTTTTATGGTTGGACTTTGGAGTACATAGATGAGTTAGATCATAATGCAGTATTGGCTCTCATTCAGGAAATAGAATTAGAAAAACAGTTTAAACGTGAATGGGAATGGAGTTTGTCAGAGATGGCTTACCCATACAATTCCTCTACTAAGAAGTCCTCTTTTAGCCCTCTGGAACGCCCTGAGTGGATGAAGAAAAGATATGAAGCTCCTAAAACAACAAGAATAAGAAAAAGTTCTTTGCCAGTTGGAAATGTGGTGAAACTAGATGACTCTACAACAAGCGGTTAGGCTCTATAAGTTTGTAAAGCCCCACCTACCAGAAAATGCAGATAAATTGCAAATCAGTGACTATTTGTATAAAATAGTAGGTAGTATTAGGACTAATGGCAATACTGGTGACTTCGCCAAGTTCTTTACATTATGTACGGGGAAGAAGTCTACTAAAGGTTTAAGCTCTGAGGAAGTAACTATGTTATTAGCAAAAGCTCTATTGGATGTAAACTT
>Ga0209318_1000481_pt1 | contig 38718 bp, 56 predicted proteins | sample RifGroE1_FD_183999 | JGI IMG/M metagenome (GOLD analysis project Ga0209318, IMG submission 183999) | Groundwater microbial communities from Rifle, Colorado, USA - Groundwater E1 (SPAdes) (version 2) | ecosystem: Environmental > Aquatic > Deep subsurface > Groundwater | place: Rifle, Colorado... | reverse complement strand
CACTCTGCACCCGGTGCTTTTGCAGGTATTCACAGTAGCGCCGGATCACCCAAGGGGAGAGGAAGCGGGCATAGTCCAGCTTGTCATCGGCAGTGTCCCTTGTTGCGCCGGAATAAAAGCGCCTGATTCGTTCTAACTCGTCCATCATTCCTCACCCCCTTGGAATATTCCCCACACCACCGGCTTAGAGTGCATCCTTTCCACCACCCACAGCCCCGCGTATCCCGGTATCCGGTAAGCCAGCATCCACCCCATCCGCCTTTTCTTGGCCTGCTCCCGCGCTTGCTGCCGCCATTTGGTGGGGTTGAGGAGCTTGTGATTTTTAACTTCCACAAGGTGCGTCTTGCCGGCGGGGTCGGTGGCTACTAGGTCGGCATCGTTAACCCCGGCGGAGATGTCGATTACTGACCAGTCGCGGCTTTCGAGTTCAAGTTTGAACATGGTTTCAGCCAAACGACCCTTGCGGCGTTGCATGAGTCCCATTAATCCTCCTCCGCTGTTTCAATGGTGCCGTCTGGTAAAATGTCCACAATCTTATCGCCGCAACTGCCATAATGGGCTATCCAAAGCGGAGTAAGTGCGCCCATGGCAAAATCTCCGCCCTTATATCCCACAAAGAACTGCCCCATTGCTCCGCGACACATTGCAAGGGCATCTGCTACACTTGTCTTTTTATCTGTGCGCGAAAATGCAAGGTCGCAATAATACCCCCTGTAGCTGTGCGGGTTGCTAATGCCGTCAATCAGGGTGTCCTGCGGCATCTTTTCAAGAGTGGCAATCATTTTGCCCAGCGTCATTTGTTGTTCAGCGCGCTCCCTTTGCATTCTTAAATTCATGCCATCCACTATGTTTTGCATGATGTTCATAACTTACCCTTTCATCCCTCCTCAAAAGGAGCCAGAGCGGGGGGAGGTGCCCCGCCCCGGCCATCACAACTCTACGCCATCAAGTGAGGGGGCAAATTAAACGGAATGTCATCGTCTGGATTGAATGTCGGTTCATGGTATCCACCTCCGCCTCCGCCACCATCTTCCTGCCTCTGCCACGGTTCCGCCGCAAACACTACCCACGACCAACGTTCCGCGCCTTGTTTGTCTTTCCACGCTTCCGGAATCATGTTGGTGATGGATACCGCCGCCCCTTTGGACAGATGACGTACAGCGTCATGTGCTTTGCCGACTGCGCGACAGGAGAACCATACCGTTGCTTTTTCGGGCTGCCCTTCCTTCGGCTTCTGGTTAAACACAACAGAGAAATCCGTGTACCGTTCCTTGGCTTCGATGCGGCCAATGTGACCTTCCAGCTTCTCAATCTTGAAATAATTAGGCACTTGCTTTCTCCTTCTTCATGTTGTCGATGTAGGCGCGTACTTTGCCAAGTGCAAACCCGCACGCCTTCTCTGTGTATGTGTCCAGCTTCTCCAGTTCCATCCACTTATCTTTTCCGTCCTCCCCCTTGCTTTTGGTGGCTTGTGCAAGCAACGTCTTCCGCTCGTTGAGTTCGGGGGAGAAGTCGGCCAACTCCTTTCTAAGTGCGTCAAGGGGAGACAAGCCGGAGGGTTGGCGCTTCTTTGCCTCCGGTGCCTTAACCGCGGCATTACCGTCATCATCCTCCGGTGCCACTCCGAACGCGGCAGACAAGGAATAGCGACGAGCATAGGTAAGGGCAGAGCCGTATGCTTGCGGATCGGCCTTGATAGTGGGAACGGAGATACAGCCGCAGGACATCCACTCGCCGGAGGAATGGATAATTACCGTCTCCACTATCGCCGCGTTCTCCCCTTGGTGGCAGTGCTGCACAAACGACAGTCCGTGATTACACAGTGCCGGTTTAATAGCGTCCACCACATTCCCCAAGTCGGCATACTTGGAACGGAAGTGGGGATTAGTGCGTTCCTTGTCGGCCTTGTCGATTTCGGGAAACGCCTTAGCTAGTGCTGCCGCCAGTTCTTTGATGCTGTCAGATTTCGTCATTTCCAAACCTCCCCTACTGGTCGTTTCTTGTGATCGAAGCACTCAAACGGGTCATATTCACCGGATGCGTACATGCTTGCCGCGCTTGATTGTCCACCCCTTGACCTCTTTCCCGGCAAGCAAGGCGGCTTTGATTCTGTCTCTTGCGGGGATGCTTTCACTTTTTTCAGCTTTTTCGGTGAGTTTATCATGATCAACTTTTGAAACTTCAGTCCAGGGGATAATGTCAATGTATTCATTGGGTGCCTCGTTCTCGTTGTCAGCTTCCAGCGCCGGTTGTGAATTGTTTTGCAGAGAAATATTGAACGTGCCAGCGGGGATCTTCTCAACTGCTAGCCGTTCCATGTTCAGCTTCAAGTATTCCTTTATCTGCTTTACTCGGGTCTCTCTCGCCTTAGCGTGTGCAGCTAGTCTGTCAACTTCGGCCTGATACATGGCTGCTTCAGATTCCAGTACACGGACAAATTGACAGATGTTTTGGGCCTTCATCTGAATGTTGCCAAATACCCTTTCAAGTGCCGTTTCGTCGCACACCTCGGCATCCATCAAGTCTTCCATCTCTTGTGTCAGCTCATAAAGCCTGCTCATTTCTTTCCCTCCCCTTCCTTCAGATAAAAACACTTCCCATCGTCACCAATGGTCAATGAGGTACGCTGGCAATCACCGTCGCCGTTGTTGTGGATGCAGTCGTGTACGTCGCAAACAAATACGTGCGGGGGGTGGAGGTTCATCGGTCTTCCCTTCCAGCCCAATAGCCCAACAAGGTAGCTCCACCAACAGTGGTAAAAACTGCGGCTACTATTGAATAGGTGTACGGGTTGCCATCAGTACTAGGGTGCTGTCCTACAACACCTATTGCCATACCTACCCATGCTGCAACATTAGCCACAGCCATTATTTTGAATTTCATGCCGCCCTCCCCCCTATCTCCTCATTGGGCAACACCAGCCAATCCTCCGCCTCCAAATCGCTTACGCTAAAGCGGAAGCCGTCCCCATCGTCACTTTCCAGCGACACATCGAACGTGAGCGGGATGCAGCGGAGGCGGAAGGTCGGACCCTTGATATTGGGGAGGTAAATTTCGCGGATAGCGAAGTATTCCCCCGGCGCTTCTTTGATATCGCTGTTGTTGATAACCTCTGTGAGTGTCACGTTTCCCCCTTAATATCTGATGGTTGCACCTTTGAAAAAAAGGCCAGAGCACACGGTTCCACTTACTGAAACACCAGCGGGGGAGGTAGCCACAAAACCGGTGTGATAAAAATCATCCTCTGAGCAAGCAAAAAAATTGTATCCAGTAAAAGTAATGTCATTGTATCCTTGTGCTGAAAGGATGTTTTTTGCTTGGTCTTCGTTTGTGCAACCTGCTACCAGCAAAAACATTGCGGCTAGTATTATCTTTTTCATAATTAGTTCTCCTTTCCTATTCCGGTATGCACTGCCGGTCACGAATGATCTTCTGCAATGCCGCTATCTTTTCATCCTTCTCGGTATCCACCCCGAGTGCCGCGCAGAACAGAAAGCCCAGAATGAAGCCGACAGGCGCGCCCATAATTGCCGCCACGTATAGCCATGTCATATTAAATCCCTCCTTACTGTAAGTGGCACACAACGCACTGATAAGCGTTGCACTCCACAGAACGGTTGTACTTTTGCTCCTGTTCCCCCTTTGGCGTTACCTCTGCCCCGCTGTCCATCAGGACGATGCCGGAAGCAAGGAGTGCAATGCACACTAGGGCTTGCTGTAAAAGTCGGGCGGTCTTGCGGGTCATGGTAATTCCTCCGTTGGTTAACGTAATTTGTTGGCTTGGCAGTTCTATGCGGCTTGTTTTGCTCTGCCTATGGCGGCTGGTTGGCGGTTGTGTGCAGACTCCTTAACAATGAAAGCTAAGGGTATTTTGTCTTTACTGTTGTGGTTGTAGATTTTTTCAAACATTTCCAGGTAAGACTGAAGGTTGGGCTGCTTTTTGATGAGAAATGGATATTTTTTTATGTTGTCTTTTAGACGCCGGGTATTAACCTTGCTACATAAAGCTATCTTGGAAAGAGATTGCGTTACCAACGTCGTATTGGCCCAACTGGCTCCAGTGATAGCGATTACACAGATAAGCCCGTAAACATCCTCGATGTGCTTTGTGTCCTTAATTCTAAAAGTGCCGGTCTTGAATTGTTTGTTCTTGTTCTTGGACCCGGCGCTTTCGCCCGCACACATTGAAACTATTGCCGCCAAACTTATCCCGGTTTTCATTTGGAGTTCCTTGATTGCTATATATGGGGTAAGCCCTGCTCGTACATAGGATGTAAGATAGTCGTCCATGTTCCATTTGTTGTGGCTAGACTCGATTTCCTGTATGGTAATGTCGTCAGAGCAAACTACGTATTTGACAGGTATCCCTAGCTTTTGGGCTACCGTAAAGCGGTGATGGCCGTCCTTTATTTTTAGTTTGCCGTCTTCCTTAACAACGTGAGCGGGGTATGCGTCGATCCATCCGTGTGTTTTCATGCTGCGTTCAAGTGCGTTGGTGTGGTCAACATCCCGGTTGAAATCCAACAATCCAAATTGTTCATAATTTTTTGATTCCTTAATCTTCATGTGTTATTCTCCTTTCAGTCTGTTTGTTATCCAGTTTTGGACCCTCGTAAGCGCGGCTACGCTTTGAGGGTCTTCGTTTTTAATCCTTTCCAATTGGCTAATAGCCATAACCGCAAACTGCATTGCTTGTGTAGCCTGCTCTCCTTTTGGCCTTGGTATGGTGACTTCTTTGCCATATGGAATTGGTTTGATTTCCTGATATGCCTGATTGACTGTCTTCTTTCCCTGCTTAACTTGCTTGGCAAGTTCTGGTGCTTCCTCGGTGAGCTTCTTCATTTTGGCTACTGTGTCGTGACTGATGCCAACCACATCTGCAGCTTGAACATTGGCACGGGGGAACACTTGTACAGAATTCTGATCAAGTGATTTTTTGCCGGGAGCCGTCCCTCCATGTTCTCTTTGCCTTTCCTTGGCCTCCGCCGCTAACATGGGAATAATCGCAACTGCAATCGCCGCCTTTTGCCCTGTGGTCAGGTGCCGCCTGTTGAGGTTCAGCGACACGACGAACTGTGTCAGGCTACCGCTGCCGCTCCACTCCCTGAACGATGGTTCTATCTGCAACCGTTCACAAGCCCGGTAACGGTTGCGCCCGTCGATGATTTTACCCTCGTATGTCCAGATAGGTTCAATCAACCCCTGCTTACCTATATCCCGGCACAACTCGGAAAATGCTGCATCATCCATCATTGGAAAAAGCCCCGCTGCTTCGTGAAATTCCATTACAAACCCCTTACCTGTTCAACGTAATTTGTTGGTTACTTGGACGCGGCTACAAACACCGCATCCATTGCCTCACGGGTCACATACCGCCGCTTACCCGGCTTAGTACTGGCCACCGTTCCCTTTACGCACATAAGGCGCAGGGTGGAGAGTTTTACCCCGTACATTTCCGCCGCTGTTTTCAGCGTCATCGTTACTACGTCAGCCATTGATTACCTCCTCCAATTGTTGTACCTGCTCGGCCAGTTGCCGTATTGCGTCCTTCGTTTCCCGTCCCTCGAATCCCTGCTCCCTTACCTGCGCCATCACCTCCATTACTTGCAAGTCGATCATTTCCAGCAATGCAATTTGTTGCGTCATACTTTCCTCCTTGTGCTACGTCAGTTAAAGCATCTTGTGGCCCGTTGTGTTTCGTTGGTTTTTGTTATACGCAATAAATAATAAAATGTACACATTTTTAAAATTATAAAAACTTAACCATACCACAAACAAGTTACTTGACATAATCGGTGCGACTAGATATAACTTGATGCAACGAACAACATACTTTGATTTTGAGGAGGAATTATCATGTTACATAAGATCATAGCCAAGAAATTCAATATGACGCGATACATCTATGTAAAAGATTGGGTAGTGGAAAGTAGGTGCCCACTTAGCGAGGCAATGTGCGCTCAGGTTATTTTGGGCGGCAGAGAACCTGCGCTTCCTACCGCCATCAAAATGCTGTATTGCCTGCAAGTACCAGCCGAGGAAATAGCCGACATTTGCCGCAAGCATGGCGATACCGTGTTCCACCGGCTAATCACGCCCGTTTCCCTGACCGACGAGGAAAGTCAAGTCCTAGGGCATTTTCGGGCGCTCAAAGGGGATAAGCGAAAACTGGCAATGGAGATACTAGATCAATTGGGAAGGTAAGGGTAAATTGCCCTTGCTTTGTATTGTTATCCAAAGTATTATGTTGTGCAAGGTAAAGGAGGTGCACACTATGGTTTGTCCAAACTGCAAAAGTAGCAACACACGAACGTTTGATTCCCGTAAACGAAAAAATGGGAGCGTATGGCGGCGTAGGCGTTGCGTCGAGTGTTCCGAAGTATGGACAACACTTGAATCGTCAGGCGACATAGATACGAGGATGCAGGTTGCTAGGGAGTGCCTTGAGATTGCCGAGAGCATACCAACAACGGTTTCGGTTTATGCAACCGTCAAAGAGGCTATCACGGCGACACAAGTAAAGATGCAGATTAGTCAACTGATAGCGGAGAAGTTTGGTCTATTGGCATAACTTGCCATGCGCGGGTGGGCAACGTATTATGTTGGGCAGGGGGAAAGGAGAATAGCATGAAACATACACCGGGACCATGGAGAATATTAACGCGGGCTATTGGAACAGTGGCTAATGAGTCGGGCAGGGTTGTAGCTACCTGCATGGGATACACAACTAACACTGATAACGGGGAACATATTCAAGAAAATATTGCCAACGCCACCCTTATCGCCGCTGCACCTGAGTTATTGGCTGCTTTGGAATCTTTGCAAAACTGCATGGTTGCTAGGTCTACTGTTGAAGGGGATTTACCGTGGACTTCTGACGTTGTCGCGGCCATGGAATCCGCTCGCTGTGCAATATCAAAGGCAGTTGCAGAGTAAAACACACACCACCCCTAGCCGCCGGGCTAGCGGGAGGGATAAGGGGGGGGTATGAGAGAGATCAAGTTTAGGGCATGGCACAGAGAAGTAAATAAGATGCTAGAAAGCCGCGATCAGGGCTATCAGGGCGAAGTATTTAAATGGTTGGCCGAAAGGCAGCCTATTGAAATATTGCGGTTCACTGGTCTTCGTGACAATAACGGAAAAGAGATTTGCGAAGGGGACATTATTGAAGGGTTAGGCTGCTACAAAAACGCCTTCCATATAGTTAAATGGGATAAAAAATTGGCTGGGTTTTCTCCATTCATTCACACCGACGAAGACGGAGACCAAACAACAAACCCTTGCCACTACCAAGTCATAGGCAACATCTACGAAAACCCGGAACTGATAACCTAAATCGTTTTGCACACAGAACTGTCATTTGAGAAAAAAGGGGCTAACCGGAATTGGCTAACCCCTTGATTTTATGGTGGAGCTGACAAAGGAGCATTTATGCCAAAATACAAAGCATTGAAAGTGGACGGTAAAAAAATGGATTTGCATAGACACCTAATGGAAGTCAAACTAGGCCGCAAGTTGACTCGTGGTGAAGTAGTACATCATATCAATGGTGATCCTCTCGATAATCGTATAGAAAATTTGCAGTTAATGACTTGTCGTGAACACAACATTTTTCATGGTTGCGTAGGTAGAGCTAAACCAAAACGCATTTTCAATGAAGAACAACTGAGGGAAATCAGAACGTGCGACGAGTCCAGCCGAGAGTTGGCGCGACGGTACGGGGTCAGCCATACAGCTGTGGCAAGGATTAGGAGTGGAGTTACATATTGCACGACCTCTTGAATGCCATTCAACAGTTTACTGCCGAAAAGTGCCGCAAGTATTGGGCATTATTTACAAAAAAGGTAATCAAAATAATACGTTGGGTGGAGTACCGCAAAAGAAGTGTTTTGTAATACTAGATACTTGTTGCAAGTTGTGTTGTGTTGTTGTAGGATGCATTTGTCACTTAACTGTCACTTGGAGGGGATATGAGGGAGATAAAGTTTCGTGCGTGGGACGAGATAAACGGACTCATGATGAGTGGGGCAGATTTAGAGGAGTGCGAGTTTGACACACGTCTATCGTATGGGAATCTAGTTGTGGCGTATACGGACGCTAACGGGGATTTCCAGCAGTGCTTGCCGATGCAGTTCACTGGTATACAAGACAGGAACGGTAGGGAGATTTACGAAGGGGATGTGGTTAGGTGGGTGGCACAAAAAGATTCGGGTCTTTTAGTGGATACCGAAATGAATGGGAAACTAGCAAAAGTCGTTTTTTACCAGCACAACGCGCAGTTCTGCTTTCAATTCAATAACACAATGTACTATGACAACGGGGGGCATACGATCCAATATCGGGATAGGTGCGAAATCATCGGCAACATCTACGAAAACCCTGAACTGCTGGCTGAAAAGGCTACCCAATGACCCGCAACATCGGCCAAAACATCGGCCAAAATCACCTCACCGTCGCATCCCTCGCCGCGTTCGTGAGCAATCCCTGAGCAATGCCGGTAAGGCCAATAAGGGGGGCGCTAATCGCCTGTTCAATCATCGTCGGCCTCCCCCGGTTGTCGATAGCTATCTTCACCTCCCCCTGCTGGTAGGTGATAGCGCCGTCATATTGGGCGAATATGCGGTACGTGTCGCCGTTGGGGAGGATGACGCGGGACTCCCTGTTTCCCCAGGTGGAGCAAGAAGTGAGTAATAACGTAAAAAATAGTAGCAAAATCTTCATTGAAACACCCTGTTTGTTTGTTGTATAATCAACGTAATTCGTGAGTGTGGCGGCGTGGAAGGACACGCATGAGGGTGCCTAGTAATAGGAGTCTTGATTAGGTGTATGAGCCGGGATTGGCCACCTGGTTCGGCGCAAAGCCGAGAAGCCTAGTCACAACAATTGCAGGCTGAATTGCAGTCGGTATCAAACCCGGCACACATTGCACGAAGGGGATAGGTGCTACGACCTATCAAGCGCCCCCTGCGGTTATCCGTTTGGGGGCGTTTTCACCACATACCATTTTCACGCGCTTTCCCTCCCCCGAATAGCCAAGTTGCCCAGAAACGATACTTGCTCGTACACCACCCGGCAAATTCAGCACGCCAGAATGATAACTTTGATTTTATTTTCCCGTCTGTCGGTGGGTTCCGCTGAATAGCCCTTTCCTCGTTCAATATGTCCTGTAAGACCTGTGACGCTTGCCAATTGTTAATTGGGGTGCCGTCATCCCATTTACCCATTTTGCAGATACGGTCATGCACCGGCCAATACCAGCTTACCGTGTCAAATCCACCCGTTGAACCGTCGGAGAATTCTCCGGCCGGAACAGTGAGCCTTTTACCGTAGCGGCCGGAATCGTATATAATCGGTTCCGCAAGGATATATCCCCCTTTAGCCATGAGACATTTAAGGGCGTGCGCTGTCATTCATCCCCCCTTACTGATAGAACGGTATCCATTCGCTACGGATGCGCTCTATCCCTGATTCGTTCGGCCATACCTCGATAATCCAAAAGCCGCAGTGTGCCGCCAGCTTCTTCCCCCGCATCCATCCAGTTTGACCGCACAGCGTCCCACCTTCAAACACGGCAACGTTGCGGCACTGGTGATAGATTGACTTGTGCGCGTGACCAGATAGGAGGATGTGGGGTTTCTCTCCCCCGGTCAGCCCTTCGACAAACTTCTGTGTGCGGTAGGAGGTGGCGTAACTGGAACCATCCCCGCCATGCCACAGCATGATTTTTATGTTTCCCACTTCAACCGTTGCCTCGTTCTGCCCAAGGTATTCAAAATTAGGCAGACAGGCGGCCAAGTCTTCGCCAGGATCAAAGCCGATGGATTTATAGCCCCATAGGTCATGATTGCCGGTTATCGCCTGTACGGGGCAATCCAATTGCTTGAATCGTCGCTCAGACAGTTTGCATTGTGAGGTAGCACCAATCGCTTCCAACTCGTACACATGCCCCGGTCTGCCGCTCATCCCCTCCGTAATATCCCCGGCGTGAAAGCACACTTCCACTTTCTCCCGCGCTATCAGGCTGCACGCCTTATCCCACCATGCCTGGTGGCTGAGTTGGTGGCCGATATGGGTATCAGTGAGAAAGGCAAACTTAAAACTATCGCTGCCCCATTGGTATTTAGTCGGCGCGGAAGGGGCGGGACCGTTTAGCCCCCGGCGTATCAGTGCCAACTCTTCAGGGGATATGTCGGGGAAGGGGGAGGCATAAACCACCTTCTCCTTCTCTGCAAAGAACTTCCTAACCTGCCACCTCGTTACCCCTGCCATTCGCGCTAGTTCGTCTTGTGAGGCGCGGGGGTGGGATTGAAAGACCGTTTCCAAATCGGTCAAAATGTCCTCCTATATCCCGGCTACTTCGCAGCAGTCGGGGCAATGGTCACACTTGCCACAGGTGGCGATACGCGGCTCCCCCCGAAGAACAGCGCCTCCGGTTCCTTGCGCCATGGGTAGGTTAGGCGTTCCACAGCTTGATTTCCTGCCGCCGCCTCACTATCAGCCCATCGCATATCTCCCCCCCGGCACGATTCCAGCGGCGAAGCTGAAAGGGTACGTTTGCATATAGCCCTTGGTTCAACTCTTTGCGGAGGGTAGAACCATGGAACGCGCCCACGCCACAGTTGAAAACAAAGGAAACCAGCGCGTCGAATTGGTTCTGTGTCAACGGCACGATAACGCCATCCATCACCGCCCGTTCAGCCGGTAGCACGTCCTGCGCTAACAGGTCCATTGCCTGCTCGTTGCTGATTCCCCCGCCATATTTGACCGGCACGCCCTTGATAATTATCTTGCCGGAGGTCAGCTCACTTCTGGTGAGGAGGTGCCCCACGCCGATGGTCAGCAGCCCCGCTTGATCCCGGTAGGGGTTCAGTATGCACCCCTCCCACTCTTTCAACAGTTGCAGCCCGTTGTCGCTCATTTGCATATTGTTCACACTCCTTCCATTTACAATGCGTCCACCTATCGTAATTGTGGTGCTGGCAATGAAACATTTTCATTTGAGGAAAAAGCCCTTCACCAGCTCAGTAATCCCCACTTCGTTGATTACCCAAAACGACAACCCGCCAATAATCCAATTCTTGACCTTGGCAAAGTCGGATGAGAGGGTGGTAAGGCTACTATTAAGCGTGGTCAATATTGCGTCGTGGCCCGTAATCTTCCCCTCCGCTCTGGTCAATCGTTGCTCATGGCCTATAATAAGGTTGTCGTCATGTTCCACTCTCTCCACCTCCTCACAGTGTTTGAAGTTCGTTTGCCAGGATATTGGTACGTTTACCAGTGCGCCGTCCATGTGCCCGGCGTCCCGGCAGTGGTGCAGCTGTACATTTTGTTGTCGCTGCTATTTACGTAGGTGTCACCAAGTTCGCAGCTTGCGGGGGTGGCTATCGGAACAAAACGGACAACTCCCCCCGGTTTCATTACAACGCTCGTTGTAAATGTGCCTGCCACTGCCGGTCTAAACCATATTGCCCCGGTATTATCTGCCCCCGCCCTAGCGAAGCCTATTTGACCTATATTTTGATCAGTAGTGGCGGTATCGTCACGAATTACACCGTTGATTGCCGTACCAAAGCCATCGCCAACGTCAACATTGGCATTGTTGCGAAGCACAAGAGAAGCAGCGGGAGAGGTAGCGTTTGCGGTCGAACGCCTTTCAAGCGAAGCAGCGATACCAGCCGCCTCGGAGACGGTTAGCGTTTTATCTGCGGTAGTGGTGCCCACCAGCACTTTGCCGGTAGTGTAATAAATGTCATTTGTTGCAGTTGTCCATTGGCTACTACCGTCGTTCCCGTCTTCTACTACATACCAGCTTTCGTAAGCATCAGCAGCGCCGGTCATATATACAAAAGTAGCGCCTTTACCTGCTGGGATAGAGTAACTTGCGTCTGCTACATAATTCATTTTTTGCCCTGCATAGAGCGGGGCAATGGTCTGTGCATTGCTGTTTCCGTTAAAAATGGAAATAGCAAATCCGTTGGTAGCCGGATAATCTGTTAAGCGGGTTATCGTTGTAGCGTCGGTGCCGGTGAGCAGGACTGAGGTATCTCCGGCTGCAATAGTGCCAGCAGGAGAAATCACTTTGACCACTGGTGAGCCGGTGCTTAATTGCACACCGTCCACATACACACTCGCACCACTAGGCAGATGCAAGCCAGTACCGGCAGCGGTAGTGCCAACGCTTATTGTTTTATCGTCCTCTGTGCGGATATTGAGGCCGGTTGTCCCTGCTCCATTCAGGTCGGAGGCATAAAGGGCGACAGCATCGGAAACGCCAGCGGTGGGAGCGGTTACGTGGGTGTTGTTCAGAATCAGGTTACTTGCCGCGCCGCCCCCGGTATCAACGCTGGAAATTGCAGAGTTACGCCCAACATGCAAATTCTGTTTTTCATCTCCTATGGCAAAATTAATTACGTTTCCGATACCTAGCCCAAGATTCTGTGTACTGAGTGATAGCGCAGTGGCACCAGTAGTTACATCGAGTAACCGGGCGGATAGTTCTGCTGCTGTAAAATAAGCTGAACCGTTATGGAATTGATACCGCACCGTCCCACCAGAATCACCATTTACCGAAGTTCCACCGCTGCGTGATCTCCGCAACAATAGGGGTGTGCCCGGTGTGCCGGTAAAGGTATTTTCAAAGGTAGCTATAGCACCAGTCCCGCCGTTAAACACTCCGGTTACGTTGAATGAGGCTATCGGATTGCCTGTATTGCTTTCTACGGTACTGGCCTGCGTCAACGTCTCATTGGTTTCATCAGCGGTTAAACTGGCAGGGAGAGAACCCGTACCGCCTGTATCTTCCCCGTTTACTATGTTGCCGCTGGCATCAAACTTAAGCACTTGCCCGGTGGTGTAATTGGTAAAAATAACCGGCCTACCCTGAATAGCCGCAGCGTTTACAACCTCTTTCTGCTTGGTATCAATAAGGGCATTGGCACGGTAATTCTTTTTTAGCGTGTTAGTTTCTACAAAGCCGGTGCCGTTCTGCGCGTAGTTAGAAACATAGGGATAGCCATAGTGATTCCACTGCATCGGGTGCTGTGAAGAATGCCCCCACAACTGCCACCAGTTCCAGTAGTCAACTCGCGGCTCGTCCTTCAAGTAGTTCGCCATCCATTTGATGCCGTCTGCATCTTCGTCCAGCCAATCAACAAGGATAAACCGATCTGCAACCTTGGCAGCGCCGGAATTAACAGGAGAAACGGTTATCTCTCCAGATGCCTTGTTGGTTACAGAGGTAACAGTGTAAATCGTGGTGTCATCACCGATGGTCAACTGCGAGCCAAGAATAAGCAACGGTTCAGCAGAGATGACAGTAGCAGCAGAATTGTATGTAACCACCCCACTACCTGCCGCCATGTTGACGGTGCCTTTTGAGACGGCATAGCCACCACACTGCCCACATACAAGGTTTAGGTCCGGTCTGCCCACTGAGTCCAGTTTGGTAAGCAGCGTTTCAATATTTTGCTGAAGGTTTAGCCCGTTGCCAAAAATATCAGCGCCCCAATACCCTGAAAGGTCTAAGGGGTCATCGTTAGCCATCTGGAAATTCTGTCGATTCGCCGCGTATGACCAATACCAATCCAAAGCAATGGCATCAATCTTATCGACCGTCAGCACACCATCAGCGGCATATCCAGCGCCAAACCCCCTGTCGTAGTTTTCTATCTGCGTCAGCCATGAGGTTGAGGAACCTACTGAATCTTGTTCAAAAGTGACAGATGAGGGAAGGGTGACTTCGATATTCGGAGCGACCGCTTTAATTGCATCGTAAACCGCAATGTGATGGTCTATCCATGAGGGGTCCATGTTGTAGGGGTTTGACGTGTTCAGGTCACTGTAGCCAGAAGTCGCCCCCGCGCCGTAGACGTAATATATTTCTGCCGCCCACTCAATCCCGGCTATCACATCAGAATAATCAGCGTACCTCTGTGCAAAATAAGTAAGTGAGGGGAGATATACATTGTCAAGCATCTGTTGTTTTGTGCAGCCAGACCAGGAAGAACCCTCCCCAAGAAGATTCTGAAAGTGGATTTTCATCCCGTATTTTCTGGCAAGCTCCACAACAAGATCAGTAGCGGCCCATCCGTCGGCAGCCGAATAATTAAAGGGGCCACAAGAGGCAAAGTAAGGACTCCCTGCCCTGGTCCACTTGCTGTAAAAGTTATCCGGCATGATCTTTTCAGAGACGTACCGCACACCCATTGCTGCCATTTGCTTGAATGCTTCTTCTATTCGGTCAAGGCTCTGCGCCCAGCTAATTTCACTGGCTATGGATTTCTTGACAACGGCTTTCGTTGCTGCCGGTACAGAAGCGTTATTGGTGCTGTAATTGCTCCATGCGTGTTTTGTGTAACTGGAATAGTTGGCCCACGCATACCCGGCGTTGGTCATGCCAAATAAGCCGACTTTGTTGGTGCTGTAGGTGTAATTGGCGTTGCTAGTTTTCTTTTGGTACGTTCCCGACACCTCATCGTTCGTAGCCCTGCCCCCGCCTGCGGAGGTGTAGGAAGTGAAGACTGATGCGCTTAGCTTTAAGTTCAGTTTATTCTGTGTCGCAGTGGAAAACGTATTGAACTGCGCTGTCGTAATATCGCCACCGCCCCCCGCCCGGTCAATGGAAGTGTAGGCCGAAAACTGCTCGTTAGTTACGCGGTCAATGCTGGTATAAGAGTTGAAAGTTGCTGCTGGCAATTTCTGTCCTAACGCTCCCTGCAAGTCCGATTGCTCGGTAATCGTCCCGGCTATCGTCCCCCAATAGCTTGTTGAGTTATTGGAGAACGTAGCCACAATGTCCGGCTTGCCGGTGAACGGGTTAAACTTGGTGATGGTGCCGCCCCAAGAGGCTACAACCGTAGCAAGCACAATTAAACACCACCCCAGCGGGTTGATTTTGTTTCGCATGTTTTAGCTCCTGGCGGGTGTTCTCCCGCAAAGGATTTGGTTACTTCCGAACAGGTTTCCTTAAAATCGGGTCATATACCATACTCCCCGCTGGGAGTGGTGTTTCTGGTGGTCGCTCAACCGGCACTTCAACTATCTTCTCTTGTGTGACTATCTTGGTGGGTCGCATGACCAGCGCAACCACTACCCCGATAATCAGCCCTAGTTCAAATAGTAAAGTTTCCATTAGTACACCGCGTCATATTCAACATAGGTGAGTGCCGCCCGGTCTGCCCACTTATCGGTTAACGTTTCCCCGGCAGCGCCATTGTAAAAAGTAATGTGCTCGTCTCCGGCATCGTTCACATGCTTACGAATAATAAAGTGACTATCGGGATGCAGGTCGCCGTAATACTTTGGTTCCCCGCCCATGTCGAACCGGACGGTTTCGAACGCATCAAGAAATTTGGCAACCACCCGCCCGTTAAGGTCATCAGGTAATTTGAAAGGTACGCGGCTCATGTCATCCCCCCTACGGTGCAATTCCAAAAGTGTCGCTGCTGGTGGTCAGGAAGTAAGTCTCAATTCCGTTTAAAAAAACTTTTACGTTGACCGGCGTACTCGTTCCGGTGTTTACGCAAACGAATTTAGCAACCTTCACTGCCAGCGTGGAGTAATTAGCCATCCCCTTAGTGCCGAGGGAGTAGGTACGGGAAAAATCACTTTTGGGCGCAAAGATTGGTACTTGTGTTCCCGACACATTTGCAAGTTTGTCAGTGCCGAAAACGGTACACGTTACCGGTGTCTGTGTCGAATACGCCCCGAATCCAAGTTTTGTAGTAGTTACAGCAAAAACCTGTGTGGCGCTCACGGCCAGCAACGCTATTGCGATCAAAATTCGTTTCATTGTTGTGTTACCTCCTGTAAACCGGCTGTAGTAGCGCGTTTATGGTCGCGGCTTTCAAATCTGCCCTGTAAGCCGTTTTGTTGAGTGTGTGAAGGGGTAGGTATACCCCCTTCGTTTAGTTACTTACACTTTCCGGCCGCCTTTTTTCTTTCCACCCTTCATGTTTCACCTCTCTGTCGTATTTTGTCCTGCTACCACTGCGCCAATGGTTGCCGCCCTTGCTCCCTGCGGTCCTATTTTTTGCGCCGTACCCATTGCCTTGCCAAACATTCGCAAGAATTCCCCTTGGACACGCGGAGAACTTGCGGCAAGTACCGGCCAGAATTTGGGATTAACAAATTGGGCATACGCGGCTTGACCTGCCAACAGTGGACCCGTTCCGGCAAGACCTCTTGGCAAGGCAGTGTTCATTGTGTATCCGGCTACCTGCCCCGCCAAGTCATCACCTGTTTTTGCCCCAAGTATTTCAACCAACTCCCGGCGCATCTCAAAATTGTCACGCATTGCTGATGTTAGACGGCGTAATGTCTTATCTGCCGTCACTCTTCCACTCATGCCGTTTTTGCGTAACATAAGGTCAGTTTCAACGTCTTTTATAAGCTTGGTTGCTTCGGCGTATCCCTTAGTCATTTCGTCGTACTCAGGAACGCGGGAGGTTATAGCGCCCTTCACTTTGTTGCGAATTTCCGTTACAAACTGACGCGCCTGTGAAGAGTCGGAATAGAAATCGTCAAGTTGGCGTTTAAGTGTGTCCAGACCAACAGCGGTATCGTCACCTTGTTTACTGCCCCATCCGGTCACATCCTCAATGATCTGTTTTATGTCGTTGCGCCCCTTGGCTCCCATTGGAACGCGGGAGGTATCAATTGCTCCGGTTGCGGGGTCAACCGTCACCTTGTATTTACCCATAAGGTTCATCAAATCAGACCTCACAGAAGCAAGGTCGAGCGGCGTCTGGTTCTGTTCGATCTGTGTCATCTTGGCTTGATATGCTGTCGCCCTGTTGGTTTTCAACGTATTCAGCGCATCCCTTGCAGTGTTGACAATTTCTTCTCCCGACACCTTGCCCCGTAATGCTTGGTCATAGGCAGTTTTGCTTTTGAAAGGATTGAGAGATGGTGCGGCGTCTTTACCGCTTTTAATCGCCTCATCTATAGCACCTGGACCGACACCCGACAATCTGCCAAGCGTCGGCTTAACAACAGCGCCGACACCTTTTGCAGCCATTTTAAGTGCAGGCACTACGGATTGCCCCCCCATTTCCAACATTGCCCCGGTGCCGACATTAGACAATGTGCGCGTTGCAGCTTCTTTTGGAGATGAGTAGTAATCACCTTCTACAAAGTCGGCAAGGTTGTCTCCTATGGCATAGCCTAACCCTGCACCGCCCACTGTTCCAACCGGACCCGCTGCGCTGCCAAGTAACCCGCCCCCAACAGCCCCTCCCGCTTGCAATACCGGTCTTGCTACTGCGGCAAGGGTTTGACGAGTAGGAACAACATTCCGCACCACATTCAATGCCTTTTCTTTAACTTTGGTCTTGAGTGTACCGGTATCGTTAATAAAGTTGTCGCGGTTCTTCGCCCACGTCGCGTCATTCTGCGGCATAGGGGCAGCATTACCCCCCGCCAAATGGTCATACACGCCGGGGTACTTGACAATTACCTTTGATTCCAAGTCGGAGTCAGGTAAGGAGTCATACGCGCCGGGATACTTCGCCCTTATTCTGGATGCAAGTTCGCCCATTACAGTATCCCCAACGGGTCAGCTTTCTTGCCGCCCGGCTTCTTGTCTGGTTGCCGTCCACGGTTGATTTTTTCAGTGGTTTTCTTTAAAAACGTTTCAAGATTATCTAGCTTTATTTTTAAATTATTAGCAGAATCACCTATTTCTGGAACAAATCTTTTAGCAGCACGCTTCACCTCTGAGTCTGGAACCGCCGCCCCCGATTCAACTCTTAATTTTGCCTCCACTGCATCCAAAATAAGGGTTGAAAGTTCCCTGCCGCGAGTCCCCCAAGTACGCGCCACCAAGTTGGCAACATTGGTGCGGTTGACACTACCATCCGCATCAAACAACTCCTGCCTCAAGGTCGGAATATAGCCTATGGCTTGTTCAACCATTTGCGCTTTACCCGCAGTTTCGGGAGTCATTGCAGAAGGTTTTGGCGCTACCCCGCCCCAGCCCGAAATAGTAGCAACCTTGTATGTTCCTGTGGCCTTGTCAAAAATAAGGGGGTTGCCGGTAGCAGGGTCCACAAATGTGCTCTGCATAATAGTAGTGCCGCCGCCAGATGGTTTATACCTTGGCGCTGGTTCCCCTACCTGTTTCCATGTCTTCCCGCCGTCCTGTGACTCTTCAAATAGTTCCTTGTCCCCTATGTTGCGCGTGCGGGATTTGTATTCGGCCTTGGGGTCGGCTGTAAACACCGGCTGATTGTCGGGGCCTAGGACTGTACTTCCGGGGGCGACTACAAGTAGAGCTCTTTCTCCTTCCCGCACTACCCTTATATCTTTTGGATCGCGGGAATTTACAGCAACGATGCTGCCGGTTTTGCCGTCTTGCAGGTAAGAATAATCACCCTTCTTGCCAGTAAACTTAAAGTCGGTTCCAGCAAAGTCGTTGTACCACTCAATAGCGGATTCTGGCGCTATCTCGGACAGCGATTTAAACTTGTCCATTAACAGCTTTTCCATCCCCAGCGCCTTTTCAGGGTCGTGTGCCTTGTAATAATCTAACAGCACCCGGTCATGGTTGGGCGGTTTTGTCACTCTTCCAGTTACTTCGGTAAATTCGGGATTTGGTGCAAACCGTCCAGCTATTTCGGTTGGCTGTTCAGCGGGGGCAAAAGTGGTTGCGGTAGTCGGCTGCGCGTTGGCTACGGCATCAAGTGCGCCCTTCTCAACCTTGCGCTTTCGGTCCAGGTCGGCAAGAGTCATCCTGTTTTGTGATATTTGTTGCCGGGTCAGTTGTTCGGCCAGCGCACTACGCTTTTCCTCGTCAATCTGCTTGCCAAGGTTGGCTAAAGTTTGCGTTGTCTGATTTGCCCCTGCCCATGGGTCTACGAATCCGGTCATGGCTTATTCTCCGTAATATGATGCGGCGGGTTGGTAAGCGTCGGCTGCTGCGGCGGCAGAACCCCCACCTCCTCCCATACTGGTGCCAGAGTTGCCCCACCAACCGGCGTTTTGCCCCAGTTTATACCCGTTGTATGCGTTGGAAATGGCGTTACCGGATTGTGCGCCAAGACCGGAGTAGAGGCTAGCCCTTGCCTGTCCCGACAGGAGCGCCGAATTAGCCAGACCTAGCCCTAATTGATTTTGGATACCTGATACCTGATTGCCGGAGTTGGTTGCAAGGTTGGTCAGCGATGTTCCTGCACCCCTACCCACATCGACCAACCCAGCCAATCGCCCAAGTTGCTTGTCGTAATCCTCTGCGGCAAGTTTAGCCTGTGCGTAAGGAGCTATGCCGCCACCAGCAAGACCCCTTGCCCCAAGCCCCCGCATCAAAGATACCCCCTGAAATTTGGCTAGTGGTGATTGCTTATATTCAAAGGTCGTTGACCGTTCGGGTGGGGTGGTGACTATCTCGCCATTGGGACCGACATAATAGCGCCCGGTCTTGTCGAGCATACCGTCTTTCTGTGATGTACTCAGTAACCCTGACAGCCGCATATTGCTACCAAATCCACCCGCCACATTATCGTTGAATGCCGTGATGTCGTCCGAGGTCAGCATACGGTACTGTGGGTCACGGTACGAAATAGGACCGCCCATGATGCCAGATTGCAGTTGCGCCAAGGCGGGGATACCCGCCTCATAAAACGGTTGGTTAAGTGATTCGGCCCTTGCCGATTGTTCTTCGATGGTGGCGGCGGCAGTATTTGCGGCATCACGTTGAGCCTGCGCTGATGTATTAGCTGCCTGCCGAGTAGCTTTGGAACCCATTACCGCGCCGAGTGAACCGGATACGATACTCATGGTTTGATCTCCTTCATGTAATGCTTTTCAACCAGTTGATAACCGCGTCGTTTATAAAACCGTTCAAGTACGTCGGGCATACTGTCAACCATGTGAATCATTGCTATCATCTGGCAACCGTTCTCTATTGCCCAGTGTTCATAGGCTTCAAATAATGCAAGACCATGCCCCCGGTGGTCGGGGTCTACATACCAAAAAGTTTCAACGGCGGTAAGTGTGCCAGAATGCAGGTCGGGAAACTTGATACACCCCAGCCCCCCTACCGCTATCCCTTCGTGTTCCAGCATGAAGACCGCTGCAATGCCGCTTTCGACCATCGGCCAATAGGAGTGTCTAGGCAGGGCAGGATTCACCTTTACAAACTGGGATTCAGTAGCGAACCGTGCCGCCATCTTACCCATTACATCCAAATCTTCCGGTGTCTCAGCACGTCGTATGTTCATTCATCACCAAAGCCATCGGGGTCGGGTACAAATTGCCGTCGTTGGCCATCATTTTCGGGGAACAGGAACAGGCATCAACATCAAAAGCCGCTGGGTCTGGAGCAGAGCAGAGGGAAAGCAGCCGGCCTTCATGCTCAAGATTCACGTTATAAATGCTGTTGCCGCCTAGTCTCTCGGTTATAGTGAAGTGGGGGAACAGCCGCTTTATTTCTTTGAACACCTTCGACAGATACAGCGTCTTGTGTGATTTCTGGTTCCAGGAATTGAAAGGGGTGCGGATACGCGCATGGTCGGCAACATCCTGGTATCTCCCCCACAGTTCCAGTATTTCGGGCAGTTCTCCTACACGCTGGATACTGAACATGATGCAGTTTAGCTTCACTCCCAGCAGCCGGATGTTGTCGAGTGCCGCATGTTTATAGTCGGGAGGGTCGGCGTGAATACTAACGACGGCGGGAAGATACCCGTTCCGGTCAAACCCTACTTTGCCAATGAACTCGTTCAGGTACATTGGGTCGGCAAAACGTTTGCCGTTGGTCAAGACGCAGTGGAAGTTTGGCATTGCCGCGATAATCTCGAACAAGCGCGGGTGACAGGTTGGTTCACCGCCAGACAACCACACCCCAAAATCAGGAAACCTCGCCGCCTGCTCAATGCACCACTCGAACGGCTGATGTTCTCCGGTTAACGGGTAGTAACACAGACGGCAGGTATCGTTGCAGGCACCGGTAATGTTGAGGATAAACGAACGGTACACATCCTCCACCCGCCCATACCCTATTGTTGCAACAAAATCGGGATCAACTTCTATCTGCCTGTTTTGTTCCGCGCCACAGCAGTTGTACCGCATATATAAGCCTTCGGTAGTCGCCGGGATGATGGAATGGCATGATGGACAGATGGTTATAGTTCTACGCATTGAACGCCAACCCCCTTGATTGTATGTACTGGCGGCAGATTTCCACCAGACCGCCATCAACCGCAGAATCGACAGCCGTTCCGACAAACCTCATAACCGGAGCTGGGAACAGGTTGTACCGTTCTAGAAATGGTCGGTTGCGCTCCAAGTCGTTTATGGTTTCCACCAGAAGGTTGCCCATGTACCCGATATGATGTTTTTCCAACAACGCCAATCCTCTTTCTACCTGTTCAACACTGATGCCCTTGTTGTACCGGTCAAGGTCTGACTGCCGCATGGATTCGACGCCCACCACCGTATAGACAAGCCCCGCCGACTTAGCCAGTTCAACCAGCGATTCATCCAGATTATCCAGCCGCAGAGCCGCAGTCCACGAAAGACCACTCTTGCCCATTTCGTTACAGAAAGCCCTAAATCTGCCCTTGGAACCATTGAGCGTGTTATCGTTGATAACCACATGTTCTATGCCGTACTGCTGCCTATAGGCTGCTATTTCATCCATCACGGCACTCAGTTTGCGGCACTGGTAATGGCAGGTGTGAGCACAAAATGTGCAACTATGAGGGCATCCCCTAGAGGTTAGCACCCCAATGTGTTTGAACCCGTTGCGGCGGTGGTATTCCTCTATGCCAAATCCTTCGTAATCGGGCAGGGGCAGGCGGTCAAGGTCTGGCCTCCCCCCATATATAACGCCCGGTGCATTGAGTGCTCGGGTCAATACTTCTTCCCCTTCGCCAACAACGACCGTATCCACATGTTGCAGCATCTCCTGTGGCTTAAAGGTAGCCAGTGCGCCACCTAGTACGGTTTTGATTCCCAGGTCGTCACAGACTTCCGCATCCCTGATAATGTACGGTTTGAACTCTTCAAAACCGGTGAACATGACCACATCACACCCGGCCACTTCGTTTACAAAATCGTATTCCCATAGGTTGTAATTCAACACCTTGACGGTATGCCCCTGCTCCTTCAATACGGCACTGACGTACATGAAACCCAGCGGGAAGGAGCAAGGGTCATCAAGTGGTACGCCGTATTTATGAAGTACAAGGGCTATTTTCATTTCGCCGTAACTCCCCGGCTACCAATGGTGTCTATCTCGTAATGTACGCCGAAATCAAAGGCGGCTGCGTCTGCGGCGTAGGTGTCGGCTGCGTCTGTTGGATCTCGAAACAAGACAAACGTGAACCGGCTCCCAATATGCTTACCAGTGCCGGATATTTCGGGGAAGCTGGTGCGGTGTTCTTTCCAAGCAACTCCCCCCGCTGCGGCGGTTACAAAGATGGTCACAGCATTTTCAAACACGCCGTTCCGGTCTACCCACATATAGCGCAGTTGCCATTTAACATTGCCAGCATCGGCAGTAGTTGGACACCAATGAATATGAGGGACAATGTTAGTCCCTTCCTTGTAATCGTGGACTATTTCAAACGACTCCCCCAATTCCTCTGTAGTCACGTTGCCGTCAAATGACCGCACTTTCAGCATTGCATCGCTGTTGACGGCAATTATGTCTGGTGTGCTAACTCCTGTGGTAAGGGGAAGAAGGGATTTATTTATGTCGTTCCATACTGTTGCATCCCCGTTGAATTTCAGTGTTCCATCGTCTTCAAACTCACTGTAATCGGTATCCCCACCGTACTTCTTATTGCTGATAGTCTGTTCTGTCCCGGTGCCTACAACGGAATTATCAACACCAATGCCGTGAACGTCCTGTGAGGCGTTGCGGTGATCCTCCCACGCTTTGCCCTGCGCGTTACTGATGTGCTGCCTCTTGGTGCCGTCTGTGCTCGTTAAATCCGCTTCGCCGATGGTTTGCAGGTTGTTATGGTTGCGGGTTTCAATATCGGTAAGGTTGGAACCCGCCTTGCTTACCACGCTCCACGCAATACCGGGTAGTCCCGACAGAATCATAAATATCCTGTCAAACCATGCCGAGGTTTCCCGCAAGTCGCCCCGTTTCATTTCCTCAATGATTACCGAAGGGCGGGGAGGTTTAGGTAATTTAGTAAACGGACCTTGCGCCATTTACGAAAACTCCATCTCAATGCCAGCAAAAACCAAGTTTGCCGCGTCGGTCATGCGTAACGAAAACTGACGGCTGCGGAATTGTCCCAAGGAGTGCAGCGTTTTGTAAAACTCATACTGCCCTTGTTTGCCCAACGAGATTTGTCTTTCGTTGCTCCATTCCTGCTTTCCGTTGTTGCGGTATTTGAACACCATGACCGGTTCGCTGCCGGCGGTGTTACCCTGCGCCCGTTTCAGGTGGATACGGAGCCATGCCAACACTTTTTCCTCAGTAGTCCCACCGTCTGCCCACCCTGTCACCCATTCGGTTGCAATCAAGTTACCGTTATCGCTGGTTGCGTCTGATACAACCTCATAAATCTTGCCGTCAACGCGGCTTTGACACAGGTGCTTACCCCATGCCTTTGCAAAGATAAAGTGACGCCCAAGAAACGCCTCACGTTCGGCATAGTGTTTATTCCACCAGCTCCACCGATACCACTCTTGTTTCTTGATGTTATACGCCCACGTTTGCCCCTCGTTGGTAAGGATGTAGAAAGACTGCCCACCGATACTGATAACGTCGCCTATGGCGTTTGCCAGTGTAGAGAAATTATCAAGCACTCTTTCTATATCAAGGCTAATCACCTGCGGGTCGTTACCCACCAGCCGCACTACCGCCGGTTTTTCGTCCACCGTGCATAGCGCAAAGAAGGTGTTATCGGCACGCTTGACGCTGTACGGGGCGATAAGACCGGCGTCACAGAAAGAACCACGGCGCATCTCGATAGGAGGTTCCCCGCCCGTTTCCTGCCACAACTCCCGGCCATCGCTGCCCCATACCGCCGCATCTTCCCACGCCTGGTACAAGCCAAGAATATTGTCGCCCCGCGTGTCGCCTGTCAGCGGGTTCTCAGTAGCCGCCCAATAGGTTGGGTCAAACTCGCCGGTTTCGGGGTCAATATCTGAAAAGTAAAAACGGGCGGTGTCCTTCTCGTTGCCCAAAAAGCGCAAGCCCTGATAAATTACGTGCGTGCTATTCTGCGGGGCGGGGCTGCCCACCTGTGTGAACTCATGCCCGGTGCTGTAGTTAAGATTCTTACCGTTGCAGCAAAAGAGAATCGCTGAATTATCTATCTTCTGCCCCGCTGCGAATACCGTTGGCGTTCCCTGGTTAAGCGCCGGTCCCGTCAGTTCAGACACCACGCCGTATTTGTCAAAGGTGAATGCCTTACCGCCCGACACGGCAACAGGCTTATTTAGCTTGTCCCACCAGAACAGCCCATCACCCGGCAAACCAGTTGCAAGGTCGGTAAACTCACGCAAACCAAAGCGGCTGCACAAGCTGTCTGTTTCGTCCCGGTATCCGTCGTAGATAGCATCTGAAACTATCTGCTTAGACACCGGGTCGATGTTGTAATATGGCTTTTGTGGCTTGATTACCATCACAGCCCCTTACGAGTAGTTAGGCATTGCTTTCCATGTTGCGGCGACGAAAGCAACCGCAGCGCCTGATACGGTGGCGTCTATGGTACTGTCGAGATAGACCGTTGTTCCCACTATGCCGGTCACGACTTTGGTCCCTGTAACACCAGCAATGGAGATGTTGGCCCCAATGTGTAACCCGGTGGTGGCGTTTACCGTTACAAAAGCATCGCCGCTGGTTCCACTGGCAGTGGTGGACCCGCTATTAAGCGTCCCCATGGTGCCGGATGCTGAACACGTCCACCCGATAGGCTGTCCCGCCGTCGCGTTGGTATTCCATGACTGAGCGCCCACCCGGTATGTTCCGGCTGTCGGTGCGGCGGTCCCTTCGTATTGTTTGTTAATAGCTTGTGTTTGCGCGGCTGCATCGGTGTGAAGCATCCGGTTGGTTGTTTCTTGAAACCACAGCCGCCCCAGGAATTGCGTATGGTCGTAATAGTTGTAGAAACCAAGCCCCCCATAAGTCGATTCGATATTGAGGGTTGATTCCTGCCCCGAATCTTTACCGATAAAGGTGTTATTGCGGGAATTGCTGACATCAAGGTTTATCTTGCTGCGGTCAATTTCCTGGTTGGCAAACAAGAACACGCTTCTACTGACTATGCCTTGCAACCAGTTAGCATCTACCGACTCGATACGGGGATGCAGCAACAGCCAGCCTACACAGCCGGTATTGCCGAAATAAATCCCGTTGTGCTTACTCTCAAACGCCGGGGAGATAAAGCGGATATTGTCAAGGCTTTGAGATCCCGCTGTGCGTTCGGCGTATGCTACATAGCTGCCGGTTTTGCCAGCTTTGGTAGCCGATGTAAGCATGTACGCACCCTGATTGAAGGTGTTTTCGTTTACCGCATATGTGTCGTCAAACTTGAAATAGGTGTCGTATTTGTTGTCAACCATCAGCCCAACATCAAATCGGTTGTAAAGCGACGAACCAGCCGCCGATACTTCAAGCGTCAATCCCTTGGTATACCCGCCGATCTTGGTGATTTCAAATTGACCGTGACTTGTACCGTTGACCGATAGGCCGTGGATTGCATCGTCCCAATTGACAGTCCCGTTTAATATGGTGATGTTTCGCACTACCGGGTTAATGCAGTCGGTAAAGGTCATGCCGCTGTTTTCGGCGGTCACTATCCTAGCGTTGCCGACAAACTCTACTTCTGGACCGGTCAAACTGGTAAACGTGATTGCTGCGGTGGTGTTGTACGATTGGGACAAAACCAACTTGCGAGTAGTGGCAAGGGTGTTTGCAGCTTTCTGTATTTCTACATCATCAGCCGTGCCGTCTATTCCGTACCACTCAGGGTATACAAAGCTGGTAGCACCCGCGCCAAGGGTAAGGTTGGCATGTATCAGTGTCGGTGCTGCGCTCAGTTTGCCGTTAATGGTAAGCGTCCCCGTACCGTCAAAGAACTGATACAAGGGCGCATCAAAGGCGCTGTTGATTGTCAACGTCATTCCGCTGGGTATGGTTATCATCCCCAAGCTGGTAGGCTTAATGACGAGGGTGGCAGGAATGGCGGTGCTGGCGGTCAAGGTGGTTGCGGAGTTGACCAACAGCGTTGTCTCGGTGGCACCAATGGCGGTTACGGCTGCGGTCAGGCTGGCATATTCCGCCACGTCCACCCAAGGGCCATCTGATAGCCCGATAGCGATATTATCCAGCGTGCCGCCCGTTATGATTTGCCCGGTGCTGTCTTTGATGACAAACTTATATATACCGTCGCCGTACAGTTGCGCGGCTCCCCGGCTGGCGTTCAATGTATAAGGATTATCGGCGGCGGTCTGTTTTTCACGGTCAAGCCAAACTGTTTTGAGGTCAGTAGTCCCGGCAGCGTAGGCGGTCACCGTGCCGCCCTTGGCGTTGTCAAAACCGGAAAGCAGGAAATCAATTTGTGTTGCTTTTGCGCTCATTTGTTATCTCCGTGCAGGCTGTAAGAAAAAGGATGCTTCCTCGAAATCATCCAGCCCTGCCAGTGCTTCATCGTACCGGGCTTTCAACGCAACCTGCTTATCAATGGGGATATTGAGTTTTGGTGCAATGTGGTAAGCAAGCCCTGATACCAGAGCCATGTACCAATCCGCCGCAACCATGGCGTTATCAGTCTGTGCGTCCAGGTCGTCAATTGGGCGCTTGTACCGGAACAAAAGTTGTGTGGTAACGTCAGCGCATACCGGCCAAGTGTAGAGAACAGCGTTGGTCAGTTGCGGGTCAAAAGCTACCTGAACACACTTACCCGCACTGGTTTTATTGGGGAGTCGAAAGTAATCTTCCTGAGAAAGATGGGTAACGGGTATTTCGTTGCCGCTTGAGTCTTTCAGCCGAATATCGGTAATCGCCAAAGGGCGAAGTATTTTTGTGGTGTAGGTGTAAACTGCGTTGCCGCTAGATGCCGCCCCGGTAAGTACCGACGTGATAGTGGTCGCGGCTGCGTCGGTTACAGTAGTCCATTGCAGTGTGCCGTCATCCAACTCAATGCCGATATAGTCGCCGTTGGTAATACCGGCAGTGCTGTAAAGGGTCAGGGTACCAGCGCCTAATGCAGCGTCAGCGGATAGGGTGGTGGAGACAGTAGACTCGGCACAGTGCGCCCCGGTCGGTCCCAACAGGTATGATTGAGCATTTTTAGTAAGGAACAGCGTGGCGCTCTTGTAGGCGTGTAGAAACAGCCCTCTCGCCTGCCATGACTTCAGCATCAGGTTGAGGCTGCGGGAAAAGGAGTTGATGAGGTGTGGTTCTAAACCTTCCGCTATATCTACTGCGCCGGTCAGTTCTGCCGCTTCCTGTATCAACTGGTCGCGGTTAAGAGCAAAATCGGTCGAGCCTGAAAAAGCCATGTTCCCACCTTATAAATCGTCGGGGGTTACGTCTCCCGGCGACAGGAATCTATCTGTTCCTTCGGGTCGTGCGTCGGAAACGCCTATGCGCTCTTTTTTGGCTTTAATCGTTTCCTGCGGGTGGCGGGGGTCCCAGCATTCAGGATGAGTCAACAGGTTATCCCATGTCTTTTTCATCTTGCTGCGATACCCCCGCAAGCCGCAAATGTCACAGATGCAAAGTGAATCGCCCGGTTTATAGGGCCAGTTGGTCATTAAGACGCTACCGCAATCCCTGATGTGGCGTAGGTCGGCACCGCGCCGGTAATGTGTATTCCTGTGGTAGTCGAAAGTTTGGTGTTCCCGATGGACGAGCAATTGTCTATCAGGACATATCCGGCGCTCTGTTCCGCACCGAAAGCCACGCATTGAGCAGGAACAGCGGTGGAAAGTTTCTGCGAGAAAAAGACACAGTTACGGATAAGCAGCATTCTTTCAACGTCGTCGGCGTTGGCTCCGTAAACAAAGCGGTTGTTGACATGCCCTGCTTTTTTCCAGAAGTGGCAGTTTTCAAACAGCACGTCTCGGGCTACCTTTCCGGCCCCGGCAACACCTTTTGTTACCAGCACGTTTGCGCGAACTATTGCCCCGGCTATGGCGTTTGCAAGACTTCCAATAGTGCAGTTGATGACTTGAGCTGAATCTCCGTTCATTACCAGTTCAGCCGCGCCGGTTTGGTCGAGATCGGTTTCTTTGTAAATTTCGCAGCTATTCAAGACGGTATATTCCCCGCCTTCAACAAAGCAGTAAATTCCCTGTGCCACGGTGTTAGCATTGGTAAACTTGATGTTGGTGAAGCTGTTGCGAATACCGGTATTCAGGATAGTGCCAATATCGGTTGCGGCGGTGGTCACTCCAAGGCTAACCTTTGCATTCTGCCCGTAAAACCTGCCACCTAATCCATCGACGCCAACGAAATGAACTCGGCTTTTGGAAACGGTTAACATCTCGGTAAGGACGTGTGAGGCGCTGCCTATAAGGGCGATTACGTCGTCTTTGTTGGTCGTAACCATGCTGTAGGCTTTGGCGATGGTTTTGAACGCCTTGGATGGGCTTTTGCCGCTGTTACCGTCGCTACCATTGCCGTAATCGACAAAATAGATGGTGCCGGGGGTTGCGGGAATGCCGCCGCTACCCATAACCGGGATACCGAAAGAAGAGATGCCGTTGGGAAAGTTTGTAAGACCCATTGTGATTTACTCCTTCACAAGTTGCCTTGCAGGGAGGGTTGTTACACCCTCCCCAAAGGGTTAAAGGTTAATAGTTAGGCCCCTTCCGAACCATAGATGCCGCGAGGGTCAACCCAGCCGACAGAAAACCTCATACGCGCCTTGTACTTGGCATTTTCCGTATCGAAGTCGTTTTCAGGTGCCGGGTTGAAGTCGTCCGCATCCCGCTCCTGATAGATAAGCCCGTTGGGTACGTTGGTTTTGATGAACCACGCGTCGGCGTCTTGCAGGTAGTGGTAAACGGAGATACCGTCAGGGAAGACGCCTTTCGACTTGAGCGCGTTGATAGCGTTGTTGGCGGTATCGTACTCAAGGGAAGATTTCAGGATACGCTCTGCTTCAAACGTATTCTGCGGGGCGATGATGAGGCTGCGCGGCATGGCGGCTATTTTAAGCCCACGGTCATTGACGAATGCCATAATGTCGATGCACGCGGTTTCAAGAGCGGCTTGGGTGAGGTCGGAAGCAACAGTCAACTCGTTGCTCCATGTCCCGCCTGCCATGTGGGGATGGTCGCTGGCAATCATTTCTTTGCCGTCGCCACCAGTGTAGGACGAGTTGAAAGCGCGGTTCAGGACGTTGGCGCACACGGTTTCTTTCGTCTGCCGCATGGAGAAGGCAAGCGCCGGAGTCAGCATCTTGATGAGGTCGCCGTACTGGTTGTCATCGTATGCTTCGCGGGTGATGATGAAGCCCATGGCATAGACGATGTTGGTCAGCCGGGTAGTGAACCCCTGCTTGGCTTCGTCAAAGTACAGAGCGTTACCCTGCGTCTTGATGGGCGCAAGGCCGAACATCGAAGTGCCCTGATACTCTTCGTACGCCTTGTCGGAGGTCATCTTCTCAAATATCTGCGAGAACTCCTGCGGATACTCGTCATATTTTTGCCCGTAAATCGCTTTGATTCCAGGCCAAAGAAGTTTTGAAAAACCACTTGTAGTTACAGTTCCCATGTCATATCCTCCTTAACCGTGGAACGCTTGCTCTGCGCGAGTGAACATTACATGGTAACGTCCCCATACCAGAGTCGGGTCATTGTCAACGAGGTTAGGAACCTCGATAACGGTGAAATCTGCATTGTTGTTGGTAGTAAGTTCACATGCAGAAGTCCCGGTAACGGCGCTGCCTGCAACATACGACAGGTCACAGGTATCACCGACAACCAGCGTCAAAGCGGTTGCGGTTTGAGCTTCGAATACAACATCATCGGCGGGAACGTAAAAACAGCACCACTCAGTATGCGTGGATTCGCTGTCGTCATAAAAACGCTTGCCGAGGTTGTCGGGGTTGTACGGCCCGGTAGGGATGCGCCCCCCGGCATCAAATTTGCCAAAGCCAACAGCTACGCCAAGAAACCCGGTGTCGTTGGTAGCGCCAGGAGCGGCCAAGCCGGATTCCAGGTTGATTGGATCGCCAACAAAGATGTCAGCACCATCAGCAACGCCAAGAGCGCGGATAGTGCTAGTCCACGGTGCTCCGCTGAGGGTTTTAACGGGTCGAAGCCCGTTCGGGCGGTCAGTATTCGCCATTTGTTATTCCTCCGTGACAGGCACGGAGTTTGACCGTGCCATGTGTTAGATGCCTTTTATTTCGCCCTCAAGACCTGCATCCCTTGGACGTCGTTTGAGTTGTCCTTCGATTTCGTCAACTTTGGCCTGCTTTGCGGCCTGGTCTTCTTCGTAAAATTCCTTGGGTATCCGCATCAGAAATACCCGGTCCTCATTGTCGCCAGCAGGTACGGAAAACGCCGCGCCCATGCTGGATGCCTTGTTGATATTGGGGTCGCCAATACGCGGGTCGCCCGTTACCATTTCATAGCCCCCCTCAAGGAACTGTTCGATTCTGCTGCCCTTGTCCCGCACAAAACGGTACTTGTAACTGGGGTCAAGGTTCTCATGTACCGCCATCGGGGAACGTAGCCCGACAGGTACACGCTTTTTCTTCTCGGCCAGTTTTACCGGGGCCGTTGTTTGGTCAACGGAATCCGTTGGTTGTTCGGCTACAACTTCAGCCACCTTTGCTGTTGCTGCCTTACGTGGTGCGCGTTTCTGTCCTTTCTGAAAGGCCATTACTTTATCCTCCAATCAGGCCACTATCGGCCAGTTGCTTAACGTATGCGTCTTTGGTCATGATTTTCTGCCGCTCAAACCGTTTGGCAATCTCCTTTTGTTCGTCGCTCAAGTCGCGGAAAGTGAATACCTTTTTGCCCCCACCGGAGTCGGTGCTGCCTGACTCAACAACAGGGGCGGCTTTGCGTGCCGGGTTTTCAAACTTATCAGGAAACGCCTTTTTGACCAGTTTGGTAACTTCCTTGAGCGAGTCTTCCATATCCATGGTAGGGTTTTCGCGCAATAACTGGTCATGGGTGGCGATTGCAAAAACTTTCATGGTCTTGTCGGAGTGGAACCACTTGTTTTCGTCCTTGCCTACCCAAGCCTCAATAGCCGGGTCAACTTGCGGCTGTGCGTCGGCAACGGGTGCAGCTTTTTCCACTTCCCGTATCTGCTCGTCAAGCGCCTCCACACGTACCGGGTCGGCCTCTTCTATTGCCTCTCTACGCTCTTTCTTCAAGTCAGCAATGGCTTTTTTGTACGCAATATCGCCAACCTTCTGGACATGAGCGGAAAGGTCATGAAGCGCCTTTTCCTGGTCTTTCAGTTTCTTGCTTTGATGCTTAATCTTTTCAAAGAGCGGGGCGCGGAGTACAAATTCCTTTGCATCCACCTTGCCCGGTCCTTCGTAATTCTTGTTCCACCCTAACGCTGTTGCCTGTTCTTCGTATGTGTCAACTTCCGGTTGCTGTTGTTCTGTCTTCTGCCCTGTGTCCTGCGTAACCTCTGCGGCCTCAACTGTCGCTTCGACGGTCATTTAGTCACCTTCGCCTTTCGCAATAACATCTTCGTCGTTGATGAATCGGTATTCCTGCCCGTTCTCGCGGAATACGCAGCCGCCATATTTGGCGTACAGGATCTTGTCCCCCGGCTTCAGTACCGGCGAACCTTCAAACGCGCCCGGTCCCACGGAAACGACAGTGCCGGTGGTGGTGGCAAGCTGCTCCTGGTCTTTTACCTGTGTGGGGATGATGATGCCCCCTGCTGTGATTTCTTCTACCGAATCCGGCTTTACTTTGATGCGATACACAACTGGTGTGTAGTTCATTTACACTCTCCTGTGTAGTAAACAACATATTACGTTGGTTGGCATAACACGTTTTTTAACATTTGTCAAGAAATAAAGTCTACTTCCACTATAGAGTTTATCAGGTTAACCTGCCCCTCCTTCTCCGCCGTCGCCATCAACGTCAAGTCTGCCGTCGCTTTCAGGGTCGAGGACCGCGCCAGTGATGCCTGATAATCCTTCAGGCAATTGAAGAACTCCTGTGTCATCGGGTGCTGCTTCCACTCCTTGAAATCCTCCTGAGTTATCGCCATTCTCCTACTTCTCCTTTCTTAATCAAAATAGGGGTTTAACCCCTGATTTTCCCGCTCTATAGCATGGCGAATTGCTTTATCAATAATCTGCCGGGTAGGTTTTTTGCCCGATAGAAGATGCGCCTTTTCGTCATCATTCAGCGTTGGCACTATTACTGGCAAATCCATATCGCGCCCATCAAATTCAACGTGAGTGGTAAGTTCTGTAGCGACTCGGCCGCTGCCGTCTGTCATAGGGAGAGGTCCAAAGTAGCCGTTGCCCTTCCGTGTACCGTTAGGCCGCAATCCGTAATTTGGGACCACCGTGCCGCTGTTGTCTGGGACTATGATTTCCGGCCCCTCCTCTCCAACAAGATAAGGCTGTCCTGCCTCAACTGGGCCACCGGCAGCTCTGGCCTCTATCTTGCCCGCATTGAGCCGTCCGTCTGACTCGGGGTCAAACACCCGGCCTGTGATGCCAGCCAAGGGGTCAGTAACTTCCGGCATAGAACTACCGCTTTTAGGACCAGCAGGTTCCAGGGGTTCCGGCGGGGAAGGTAATCCGCCTTCTCCCTTCTCTGTTCGCTGTTGCATCAAGGTCTGCATGTCCATCACCACTTGGTGAATGTGCTGCACCTGTTGCATGTATTGGTCAAACTGCTGCCCTATTTCCTTCGCCTCGGCGTCAGCAATGTTCTTGATGCCAATGGTGTTGTTAAGCTCTATCTGCGACTGAGCCAGCATTGCCTCAATTTCTATCTTGCTGGTTTCGATAACCTTCTTGAGTTCCAGTTCCAACACCTTCGGGTCAGGCGGCTGTTGTGGCTGCTCTTGCAACAGTGCCTTAGCCGGATCTTCCCCAATAGCGTCAACATACCTATCAAGAATATATTTGCCGTTTGCAAGGGGGTCTTGGCGTATCTGCATCAACGCCTGCGCCCTCGCCATACGCTGCACTTCGGTGGAAGCGGCGGGGTCGGCAACGGGGAGAACGGCAATATCCTTATCTTCATAATCAAGTTGAGCAATAGCAAGGGTATCGTCCAGCACGTTGAAATATTCTTCGGGATTCAGGTAAATCCTGTTGAGCCGCGCCAGCTTGCGGAACTCTTCTTTCATGGCCCGGTACACGCGCTTGTAGATGGAGTTGTAAACCTTTAAGCCCTGCTCAATGAGGGCAAGGGTAGTTGTAGCGGTAGTGTTGGGGGTAGTCTCTCCCTGTAGCACTTCGGTCTGGTTGGCAAGCCCTTTGCCAGCTTCGACAAGGAAGCCCAGCAGCATGAAAAGGACGTTTGACGGTTCTTTGGTCGGCAGGGGCAGCAAGCTGTTCTTGAGGTCGTTTTGCCCTACGTCTATCTGTTTCCACTCCCCAGGCTTAATCGAAAAGGTGGTTGCTTTCAGCCGGAAGCCACGCGACACAAAACCCCCCTGAGTGTTGGCAAGGGTGCCAGCGTCAAGCAATTGGTTGAGGGTGGTGTTGATGGCTTCGTTGATAGGGTAGAGGATATGCCCAAAGCCAAGGTCAAGGAAGCCGCCGTCAGGGTCGGGGAAGAAGCCAACTTTGGTGAAGAAGGAAAGCGGGATAATCCGTACAACCCCCCCCTGCTCATTCATCATGACCGTATCGGCGTCATAGCTCGGCACAACGCGAACAACGGTGGCGGTGTTCTTGTGGACAGTGACGATGTACGGTTCTTGGTAGCCGTCTTTATCGAGGTCAATCCAGCGGTGCTGTTCAAGCATATCGTGCGGCGGCTGGTCGTCTCCATCGGCGTCGGCGGGTATCAGTTTATCAATCTCAATATCTTGATCGTACACCCCACCGGAGATGCGCTCTTTAATGTCGTTGGCGTACAGGGGGAATTCATGGGTAAGCCGACGGGCAGTTTCAAGGTCTTTGGTGGTCTTGTTGTTGAGAATCAGCCCACCGGGACCAGCCTTGACCAGTTCGGAAACGTTGCGCTCCTTGAGGGGGCAGTAATAGGACTTCTTGAAGCACGTCCCCAGCACCGGCAGCATGTGCAGCATCTGGTCGGTCTGCGGCTCCCATTCGGTCATCTGGTCAAGGAGTTGGTAGGACATATGACGGCTGATACGTTTAGCGCGGAGGGACTTGGAACCGTCCTCGTCCTTCCCCATTACCTGACCCTTGACAACCTCATGCCCTTTGATTATTTCGGCATAGGCACGGGCGGCAAACTGGATGGATGCCCCGGTAATCAGCGGATACTTGACGTTTGCGGCACCATCCCACGGCCAAGTTTTGGCCTCCATCACCTGTTTCGCAATATCCATGGCTTTGTTGGCTTTTTCCAGCCATTCATCCATAGTGTTCAGGTCGCGCTCGGTAGTGGAAACAACATCGAGGCCAAGTTTCTTCAACTCTTCTTTGTCGATGAGGTCGGTAATGTTTTTCTTGGGGTTGCCCTGCTCGTCCAGAAAATCAGCTATTTTCTTTGCCATGTTTGCCCCGTTGGTCAGACAACGTATTTTGTTGTGTAGCTAGAGCACATTTTGAGTAGTTTGTCAACTCAATTGTGTAATATACTACTCAGTTAATGGTTGTGATAACTAGCGGCACAAACCGGCAAGCGGTTCAGCCTCGATGTTATCCCTCAAGACATCTCACAATTACCAGTCATCCACCGCATTTTTGCTACCAGGTCCGGCTTGGGCAGCCCCCTCCTAACATACGTGTCTACCAGTTTTCCTAACTCGCGCTCAAATTCTGCTGGGAGTGAGCCAGCCGATGCAGCGGGTTGTTTCAACTTCTGCACCCTGCTAAATAGTCGTTTCTTTCTTATTTCCGATCCCCGCTCCAACCTGTCAAGCAGTTCTATCGCCTCTTTTTTGCGGTAGAATGCGGCGACGGGAACCATTATCGGGAAGGCAATGAGGCAAAGCACCGCTGACATGAAGTTAATTGACGTGCACACGCCATCTAGCCAGTGCCCCCAAGGCCATTTATCCACCCGGAATATGTCCCGGAATACATCGCCACAATGGAGCAAGTAGCTGCGCTCTGCCTCTTGTCTAATACTTCTTCCCATTTTCCCTCCCGCATGTAGTTGCCGACTCAATGCAATCATCAATTGCCGCGTCCAAAAGTAAGAAGTCATTGATTGATTTGGTGTCTTCTAGGCAATTGAGATACGAATCAGAGCACTCTAGAATGGCGGCTTGTTTTTGTAACAAATCTATACGGGTGGGCTTGACAGGTGGAGTAGAAATACAGCCAGATAACCAGCAGATACAGCCCACTAACATTATTCTCATAATCAATTTTTTCACTGTGTTCCCCCTTTTTGTTGTTTTCTCCACCGAAGCAAAGGGGCTGATCTGTCAGCCGTTATCTAATACCCACCCACAGCACTCCTGCCGGTCCTCTCCTCCTCCCCTCCTTCATCCTCTTCGTCCTCTTCCTCAGTGGCAAAGTACAGCGGTAACGCGGGATCGGCCAAAATGTCATACAGGTAACTCATCATGTCCAGAATATCGACGTGGAAGAAGGGGAATTTATCGCACTCGTTCTGCAATTCCTCCACATACTCGTCGGGTAAATCGTCTACAAGGTGCAATTTGGCATTGTTGAGCGGCCAAGCAAGGTTATTTTCAATTTTAAGGTTCTTGGAGCGGCCAGCAGGGGAAAGTAGCGTCAAATTGCCGCCAAATTTACCCTTTTTGTGTAATTCAAGGTATCTGCCCCGCGCTTCCAAGGCGTTCTGAATGTGCTTCCACGCTGAATCAGTGGCTACCCGCTCCACCCCCAGCATGACAATCCGCCCGTTCCGCATGTACATCGAGCAAGCGGCATCTTGAGCGCCAGAGGTGGATAATTCCCGGCAGATAAGGTCTTCTACGTAGACATTGCACAAGCCTAGTTCGTCGTGTATCAAGTCAACCGACAGCACACCCATTGCCCACTTATCGTTACCTATCCCCGCCTGTACGTCCTTATCCCCGGCAGGGTCAACAATCATGAACTTGAGGCGGTCCTTAGGGAGTTTGCGGCGTTCAATGGGTTTGAAACGGTTGAAATGTAGCTTAACATCGGCTACAGGGGTAGGATTGCAAAGAAACTGGGTGTTAAGTGTGCGACGGTCAATCTTTTTACTGTCCCAATATTGCTGAGAAAAGAAAACCGGCTTGCCGTTTTCGGTGCCATCATAACTGGCTGGGTATACCCGGAGCTGATACATCTTGTTGCCATAAATGTCTTTCAGGTTTTCCAGTTTTACTAAAACTCCGCAATGGGAATAATACGTTCCTATAACCCGCTCTGTACCGCCCTCCCTGCCAATAGCGCGTGAGATCATAAGTTTATCGAAGCACAATTGCATCTGTTCGGGGTTCTTCGCTATGTCATCGGTTTCAATATCGTCATAAATCCGGTGGTCGAAGTGTCCACCAATAGGCATACCCTCTACCAATCCGAACGCCTCGACCGTGTGTTCGCGGCGGGTGGTATTTTTACGCTTAACACGTATCCCGTTTTGCAAAGACCAGGATGGAGCTTGTGATTCCGGCTTTTCATACAAAACGTCAGGAAAGCACCAAATCATTATCGGCAATTCAAAGATTTTGCGGATTGAATCAAGGAACTTTTCTGCGGCAGGTTTTTTGAAGGAAAAGATAGCAGTGGTACACTCAGGGTCATTTACAACACGCTGAACAGTTCCGGCAATCGTAATGCAGGCGGATTTTCCGTGCTCTCGCGCCCATACATCCACAGTGCCTGTCTGCGGCCCGTCCTCAATCAATTGACACTGCTTGACAATAAAAGGCTTGTTGCCACTCATGCTTTTGTCTTCCCAGCCAGCTATGAAGTAGGCAATAAAAAACAAGTCGGTTTTGATAAGGGTGTGAAACGCTTCCCGCTGATCCAACCGCCCCGCCGCAATCTCTTCAAATATCTGCGGATAGTTGTGCTTGTACACCGCCTTGTGGATAGCGGGGTCAAACTCTGCCTGAGTACAGGCGACTTCGGGGTGGGGGGTGAAGTCTGCGAAAATGTCAGCCATTAATCGTATTCCATAGTGGTTAGGGCTTGGTGCAACAAGCTACCCATTAGGTCAATAAACGCCTCTTGCTGGTGCAGGTATTTATCGTCTGGGAGCATATGATTGATGGTGTCCCCGGCATGATAGGCAAGATGGTGCATCAACTCATGGCAAAAGGTCTGCTCAACTCTTTCTGTCGATGACTTGAACGCCTCGCTTATTGGTTGAAGGCGGATAGACATTTCTTCATAGTCGGCAGCGCCACGCCAATTACGGTCTTGCATCAATGTGGGGTCTTTTGTGACCTCAATCGTGAATCCCAGCAGCTTGAATCTCTTGGGTATCCGCATCATAAATCCACCTTTTAAGTTAATCAGGGGCTTCAATAGCCAAAGCTACAGCCCCCAGGCGTTCAACCCAAATACACCGCCCCTTATGATGTACCCCCCTTGCAGAGGCCCGCCGTTCAGCGAGGCTAATGTTTCAGGCTCTAACCACTTCCCAAGGAGACGCCGAGGGCGGGGAGTTAAGTATTACAAACCGTTTCAGCTAATTTGTTGGGGTCAGCGACGTATTCAACATCATTGTGAATTAACCTCACAGTGCGTTTTTCGGTCAGGGCGAGAAGGGCCGCTGCTTCCTTGCAATCCCATATCGCGCTTCCAGCCGTGGCGCGAACTCTAATTTCCACTACCTCAATCGCTCTCATTGTTAACTATCCTCCTTCTGCACCCACACCCCATCATTGAACACAGGGCGGCACAAACACCTATCCGTTACCTCATGACCGCACAACACTTCCCCGTCATCATTACAAGGGACTACGTGCACCTGTAGCAGCCTGTGGCGTTCGTCGCGGAGTTCGTAGGCGGCCCAGGTGGTCATTAGATAAAAAGCGCCGCTGTGTTGATTGCAGCAAAAAAGATACTTACAACCCCTAGTGCTTTAATCTTTCTGTCTTCATTTCTAAGTAAACTTATTCCCAACCGTGCCCAAACCAAATTAATAATTATGCCAATTTCTATCATGGGCTACTCCTTTCAACTGGCGGGGGCTGTTGGATTCGAACCAACGTGACAGGTGTCAAAGACCTGAACCTAACCACTCGGACAAGCCCTTAAAACTTTTTGAGTATTGGCTTACCATCTTTATCTAACCGAGGGTGAATAACCCCAAACAGACCAGCTTTAACGTACTGCACACCGGTTAAATGGTCAGTGTAGAGCGTTAAGCCGGAACGTTTACCAAACATCTCCCCAGGTCGTTTGTCGTCGGTGTCGTCATAACCCCACCGGAAATAGTTGGCGGCCAGAGTGATAATTAATACCGCAGCAATAAAAATAAGTATCTTCATACAAAAACTCCTTCCAAAACTTTTTCAGGAAAAATTGAACGCGGCCAGTTGGTACGACTTATGATGCAACACTCCGCCAAGCCTCCCACTTTTCCTGAGATTCACTATCCCAATACGTGCCATCACTGCGCCGGGCAGTGGGAAGGCCATAACTTTTCAAAATCCTGTAAAAGGCGGGTGTGATTAATTCATCGGGCAGCATATCCTCTCCGTCATAG